>ERZ856578.1878-NODE-1878-length-36953-cov-5.971499_pt1 | contig 36953 bp, 34 predicted proteins | sample MGYA00514384_ERZ856578 | MGnify/ENA primary metagenome ERZ856578 (study PRJEB29103, sample SAMN06111958) | human gut metagenome | biome: human gut; feature: ankylosing spondylitis patient; material: healthy_person | host: Homo sapiens | place: China:Hangzhou...
TGTGCGTCAGCAGTCTGATTGATAAGATATAAGAAATATGCTATAATGAAATGCGGCTTACAGAGAGGAGACAGCTATGAGAAAGACGTATTTGTACATGACAGCAGTAGCAATGAGCGCAGCTTTGGCGGCCGGATGCCAGAAGGCAGAACCGGCGGAGACAACTGCGGCAGCAGAGACAGTGGCTGAGTCGACCGGAACAGGGATGGCGGAGAGTGAGTCTTCTGAAACCAGTGGAACAGCGGCGCAGGACGATGAGAGGCTTGCGGATTATCACCTGCTTCAGGGAATCGTGACGGGGACGAATGACGAAAAAGGAACGTTTACGCTCAAAGCAGATGATGGTGGAGAATATGTGATCACGACCGGAAATATCGGTGACGTGGAGACCGAGATCGCGGATGACAGTCTTGTTGTGATCGGATATATCGGTGTCGAGATCCATGACAATATGGATCTGGAGAAAGTCAATATGGTGATCGCGGCACCGGGAGATGATGACTGGACGATCGCATACGCAGAGGGAACGACGACGGCCAATGCGATGAGCACGTTTATGATGGTGACAGCAGATGGAACTGAGATGGGGTTCATGAAGGATGGCTGTCCGATGGATGAGGATGCTCTGGGCGGAGACAGCGGAGCGAAGATTGGCGTTGTATATATGGATTCCGAGGATGTAAGTTTCCCGCTGGAGATCAGAAAATTGCAGTAAAAAATATAAATATGGGAATTTTTTCCGGAAAATAGCTGGCTATAACGGTCTTCAGTTTAGTTGTCCGGGAATAGCAAAGTTTTTGAGAATTATAATATATCAAGAAAGAAAATGGGGTTTAAAAATGGCAGATTTATTTCACCGTGTAAGTATTCGTAAATTTAAAGATGAGGCTGTATCAAATGAAGATATCGGCTATATTCTGGAGGCAGCGATGTCAGCGCCGTCCGCGAAGAACCAGCAGCCGTGGGAGTTTTATGTAGTAGAAAACCGTGAAGTTTTAAAACAGCTCGGAGAGTCCAGCCCGTTCTCCGCGCCGGCAGGAAAAGCACCGGTGGCGATCGTGACCGCATACCGTGAGGAGTGCGATCTACCGGAATTTGCACAGATCGATATGAGTATCATGATGGAAAACCTGTGGCTTGCAGCGGATGAGATCGGACTTGGCGGCGTATGGCTCGGCGTAGCTCCGAGAGAGGAACGGATGAAGGATGTAGAGAAGATCGTCGGAATCCCGGCGGGACAGCGTGCTTTCGGCATCTTTGCTCTCGGTTATCCGGATGAGGAGCGGACCCAGCAGGATCGGTTCGATCAGAGCAGGATCCATTATGTGAAATAGGACGGTCTTTTTTCTGACAGATTCCATCGACGGAGTCGGTCCGGAATGAATTTTTCGCATTACTGGGGGGAGGAAAAGCGATGAAGGATCGGACAAAGGTAGATATTTCGACGGCATTGACGACGTTATTGGCAAAGAAGGCGATCGCTGATATTACCGTGCGGGAGATCGTAGAGCTATGTGATATCCGGAGACAGACCTTCTGCACAGCAATCCGGGAATCGCGAATATGTCGGTTGAGAAGCAGAACTTTATCAGCAGGGCGTATTCCAGAGTGTTTGTCGGTCTGTTTCTGGACTGGGTCAGCAATGGGAAGAAGGCAAAGGACCTGGACTGCTTTTCGAATGCTTACATTCTGGTAGAAGGCGGAATTGAGGGAGCCTTGAAAAAATTAAAAAATGATCCTGAAACAAAACAGGATCGGACGCGAAGGGCGTGTGAAGAATAAAGCTTCATTTTTCACACGCCCTTTTTTTATAACAGGAAGTTTCGGGGAATTCCCTGCTACACAAAAGGCATTAACGTGCCGATGATGCGCATTTGCGGGCAGACGGATGCAAATTACAGATTTTTTCTGAAAAATTCTTCTGCGTTCCGGAACATGATTCCCTCTGCCAGATCCTTTGACATTCCCTTTTCCAGGAAATATTCGTAGAGATCAGCAGCCTTTGCCGGAGTGTTCAGGTATGTAGGAAGTGTCGTACCGTCAAAGTCAGAGCCGAGAGCGATGTTTTCATAGGCACCGAGGCTGAAAAAGTGCTCGATGTGGCGGTAGAGGTCGTCGGGAGAATCGCCGATGCCTCCGTCGGTAATGAAACTCTTACAGTAGTTGAGGCCAATGAGGCAGTTCCGGCGGACCATCTCGCGGATCATATCATCCGTCAGGTTCCGCTTGTGGGAACAGATGGAGCGTGCGTTGGAGTGGGTCGCAACGAACGGGCGGCGGGCGGTCTCAAAGAGGTCGGCGTAGCCGGTGTCGTTTAAATGGGAGACATCAACGAGGATCCCGCGGTCTTCCATTTCACGGACTGCCTGCCGTCCGAAGCCTGTCATTCCGTGAGTGGTGGTGTGGCCGGAACCGAGCTCATTTTCGCCGTTCCAGGTGAGCGTCATGCAGCGGACTCCGTCATCTGCCAGCTTTTTTACGCGGGTGATATCACCGGCGAGAGCGGCTCCGCCCTCGATGGTCAGAAAAGCAGCCGTCTTTCCTGCATCCCATGCAGCTTGCATATCGGAAGCGGAGCGGCAGGGGGAGATGCGGTCATGAAATTTTTCCATCTGGCGGTTAAAATTGTCACGGTTTGTTTCGTAGTAATCGATGGCAGCCTGCCCGCGGTACTGATCCGGGATGAAGATGGCATAAAACTGTGCCCAGTGAACGTCAGACGGGATCGCGTTCAGGGAGAGCACACGGTCCGGATCATCAAGCGTGTCCGGGGTCAGCCCCTTATGGGTACAGTCTGTGAGCGTGTCGCAGTGCAGATCGATAAGAGCATAGGGATTCATGGGAAATTCCTCCTGAAAATATATTTTGAATTTATTGTAACGGAACCGTTCAGACGTTTCCGTCAATTCTGTCTCCGGATCTCGCCTTTTAGGATCATCGGGTAGCGGATCAGGGAATCGGAATCAAGCGCCTCTTTTTTCATATCCACCGCGGTGATCTGGTGGTTTTCGTAGGTCGTATAGTAGTAGGTTCCGGTCTCGGCACTGCAGCAGGAGGTGTAGATCGTGATCTCATATTTTCCTTCTGCAACCTCACAGCAGCCGCGCTGCTGGTCCACAGAGCCTAAGATATGGAAGAACTGGCTGACGCTTTCTTCTTCGCTGTCACCGGAGATCGAGTTCGCGCGGGTGAATGCCACGCGGGCAAAGCGGGACTGGGAAGAGAGATCCCCCGGAAGACCGAGAGCGCCCATGCCGCGGCTGTAGGTGGCAAGCGGAAGCTCCGGAGAAAAATGATTTTCCGGCTGGCGCGGGGAAAGCCCGAGATAGTTATTTAAATGGAACATCTGCAGATCGAAGGGCGGATTGTTTGTGAGAACACCGGCAGGATCATCATGGACATGGAGTCCGTCGGCCATGGATTCCACAACGATCGCCTCGTTTTTATCGGCAATGATCCAGTGGAGACTTGCGGCAGGCATCTGCGGACTAAAAGGTGTTCCGACAAGATTCATACGGGCAAGTGCTTCGCGGACCTCCGGAATAGTTGCGCACCGGCTTAAGATCCAGGGGATAAATTCAAACTGGGCAACATTCTGCGTTCCGTCCACCGGCTCTGCATAGGCGGCGTTTCCGACAAAGTTAAGTCCTGCCATGCCGAGTCCCTTTTCGTTCATGGCATCATAGTACAGAGGATAATTGTCTGCAACGTGCGCCATGCCGATGATGGCATAGTGGGATGCAAGCGTACCCATATGGCGGAACGGGATCGGGTAATTGCGGGGAGTGATCGTGATCTCCTCGCCGTAGGAAAATTCGTAGTCTAAGGTCCTTCCAAAATAAAAGCCTTTTGTCTTGTAAGTTGCTGCTGTACACATAAGACAGGAACCTCCTTAAAAATAGTAAATTCGCAGCGCGTTTATCTCATTCGGAGACCTGACTCCCACTGAGACAAATTTGTTGTTACTCACCACCTGAAAGAGGCGGGAATCTTCTCGACTGAGATAAATACGGATATAGTTTCTTCTGCATAAAAAAGATTATACCGCATTTTTTTGAAAAATTCATTAAAAAAGAGCTTTACAAAAACACTTTAGTATGGTAACATGATAACACGATGAAAACAGAGAGGTGAAACCGGACAGAAAAATGCGGCCGGTTTTCGGATATGACAAAAAGCTGGTCCGGGCAGCCGGATCACGGACAGATAAGAGGAGGAAATAATGATGAAAAAGAGATTATTAAGCGCAGTTATGGCATCCGCAATGGTACTTTCCCTCGCAGCATGCGGCGGAGCAAAGACAGAGACGACAGCAGCAGAGACAACTGCCGAGAAAAAAGAGGAGACAACAACAGCAGGTACGACAGCTGCGGAGACGGCAGAAGCAGCAGGAGGCACACTGATCGTCGGCTTCGATCAGGATTTCCCGCCAATGGGATTTGTTGGTGACAACGGCGAATACACAGGGTTTGACCTTAATCTCGCGAAAGAGGTCGCAAGCCGTCTCGGTCTCGAATACAAGGCACAGCCGATCGCCTGGGACTCCAAGGATATGGAGCTTGAATCCGGCAACATCGACTGTATCTGGAACGGATTTACGATCACAGGCCGCGAGGATGATTATACCTGGACTACACCGTATATGGCAAACAAGCAGGTATTCATTGTAGCGAACGATTCCGATATCAAGAGTCAGGCTGACCTTGCGGGAAAAGTCGTGGAAGTACAGGCCGATTCCTCCGCGGAGGCTGCGTTAAAGGAGAATCAGGATCTCGCAAATACATTTGGCCAGCTTTTAACGACACCGGATTATAACACCGCATTCATGGATCTCGAACAGGGCGCGGTTGATGCAGTCGCAATGGACGTGATCGTTGCAGGCTATCAGATCAAGCAGAGAAATGCAGATTTTAAGATCCTTGACGATTCTCTTTCTGAGGAAGAATATGGCGTTGGCTTTAAGAAGGGCAACACAGAGTTAAGAGATAAAGTACAGGGAGCGTTAGAGGAGATGGCTGCCGACGGCACATTAGCGAAGATCTCTGATGAATGGTTCGGCGAGGACGTTACGACGATCGGAAAGTAAGCGCGTGTCGGAGCTGTAGAAATCTTGCGGGATACGGAAATGCTGTTTGACAGACATTCCCATATCGGCTAAAATAGTAAAAGAATTTTGATTACGGGAACCGGAAAACAGTTCCCGTAATTTGTGTTATTTATCTCAGTCGAGAAGACTCCCACCTCTTTAGATGGTGAATAATAGCAAATTTGTCTCAGTGGGAGTCAGGTCTCTGACTGAGATAAACGCTCCGCGAGGATGCGCAGTGATTCTGTATGGAATATGTCAGCTTTGCTGACCAGAATCACGCGCCAAGTCTCACGGACGTTCGACTTGAATATGAAGGAAAGCAGGTAAAGATCGTATGGGTAAAATGACAATCGGGCAGATGGTCGCACAGCTCGCCAGTGGTATGCTGATCAGTACGCAGATCTTCGTGATCACGCTGCTGTTTTCTCTTCCACTTGGACTTATTGTGGCGTTCGGACGCTTATCGAAAAATCGCGTGATCAGCATGATCGTAAAATTTTACATCTCTATCATGCGCGGAACTCCGTTAATGCTGCAGCTGATGGTCGTTTATTTCGGACCATACTATCTGTTTCATATTAAAGTCGGCAGCGGTTACCGCCTGACAGCGACCTTTATCGGCTTTGTGATCAATTACGCGGCATATTTTGCAGAGATCTACCGCAGCGGCATTCAGTCGATGCCGATCGGCCAGTATGAGGCGGCACAGATCCTTGGCTACACGAAGGCTCAGACCTTTTTCAAGATCATTCTGCCTCAGGTCATCAAGCGCATTTTGCCGTCGATCACAAATGAGGTGATCACACTTGTAAAGGATACGTCCCTGTCATTCACCCTGAGTGTCGCTGAGATGTTCACGATCGCGAAAGCCCTGGCAGCATCCCAGACAAATATGATCCCGTTTGTCGCAGCCGGAATTTTCTACTATGTGTTCAACCTCATCGTGGCTGTCGTTATGGAGTGGATCGAGAAAAAGCTGGATTATTACCGGTAGGACTGGAGGTCTGTGGATCATGAATCTGTTAGAGTTAAATCATGTAGAAAAATCATTTGAGAACCTGTCTGTGCTGAAGGATATCTCCATCAGCATCGGCGAGGGCGAAATCGTATCCATCATCGGACCGTCCGGATCCGGGAAATCAACGTTGCTCAGGTGCGCGACAATGCTTGAGAAGATGGATGGCGGCGAGATCGTATATCTTGGGAAAAAAGCGGCATGGACGGACAAGGACGGACATGTGGTCTATGCGGATAAGAAGGACATGAAGGAGATCCGGAGCCAGTATGGTCTCGTGTTCCAGAATTTTAATCTTTTCCCGCATTATTCTGTGCTGAAGAATATCGTTGACGCGCCGATCCATGTGCAGAAGCGAGACAAGGAGACGGTATATCAGGAAGCGAGAGAGCTGTTAAAGAAGATGGGACTGGCGGACAAGGAAGACTATTATCCCTGCCAGTTATCCGGAGGACAGTGCCAGCGTGTGGCGATCGCGAGAGCTCTGGCGCTGAACCCGAAGATCCTGTTCTTCGATGAACCCACATCAGCTCTGGACCCAGAGCTGACAGCCGAGGTGTTAAAGGTGATCCGTTCTCTGGCGGATCTGAATATCGCCATGGTGATCGTTACCCATGAGATGGCGTTTGCAAGGGATATTTCCCACCGCGTGATCTTCATGGAGGGCGGCGTGATCGTCGAGGAGGGAACGCCGGAGAAGGTGTTTGCATCCGATAATGAGAGAATGAGGAGCTTTCTGGGACGATATGGGGAGATCCTGTAATTATGTTGACCTCTCTTGCGTTAATATTTTTAGTGGGACTTTCCGCCGCCGCAATCTGTGGTGGGCTGCGGCTGCCGCGTATTATTGGTATGCTGTTCACGGGAATTATTCTGGGACCGCATGTGCTGGGACTTCTGGACGATAAGATCTTATCGATCTCATCGGAACTCCGGCAGATGGCTCTTATTATTATTTTATTGAAAGCGGGACTTTCCTTAAATCTTGCGGATCTGAAAAAAGTAGGCCGTCCGGCAGTCATGATGTCGTTTGTACCGGCAAGCTTTGAGATTTGTGGATATCTGCTCTGTGCGCCGATGATCCTGGGGATAACGAGAATTGAGGCGGCAGTCATGGGCGCGGTCCTGGCGGCAGTGTCTCCGGCGGTCGTAGTGCCGCGGATGGTGCAGCTCATGGAAAGCGGATATGGAACGGAAAAGAGTATTCCACAGATGATCTTAGCGGGAGCGTCCTGCGATGATATCTTTGTAATCGTGCTGTTTTCCATATTTTCCGGGATGGCCCAGGGCGGTACGGCGGATATGAAGCAGTTTTTAAATATCCCGGTGTCCATTGTGCTTGGAATCCTGCTGGGCGCGGTCGTTGGATATCTTTTGAGCCTCTTTTTTGAGACCGCCTATGCGAAAGCGCATTATGTGAGAAACAGTATGAAGGTCATGATCGTTCTTGGAGTTTCCTTCCTTCTGATGGCTGTGGAGACATGGGTGAAGGCTTATGTATCAGTGTCCGGTCTGCTGGCCGTAGTCAGCATGGCATGCGTTCTGAAGATCAAATGTCCGAAATCTGTCTCAGGAAGACTCTCGGAGAAATTCGGAAAGCTCTGGATCGCGGCGGAAGTTGTCTTATTTGTACTGGTCGGCGCAGCGGTTGATATCCGGTATACGGCGACAGCCGGAGCCGCGGCGATTGTCATGATCCTGCTGGCATTGGTGTTCCGTGCTGTCGGTGTTCTTGTGTGCATGACGGGAACGGCATTGGATAAGAAGGAACGGGTATTTACGGTGATCGCGTATCTGCCGAAAGCGACGGTGCAGGCGGCGATCGGTTCTGTTCCGATGGCAATGGGACTTGCCTGCGGTCAGATCGTGTTGTCAGTAGCGGTCCTTGCAATCCTGATCACGGCACCGCTTGGGGCGATCGGGATGGATATGACGTATAAGAAGCTGTTGAAAAAACAGGAAAACATCTCATAATATAAATTTGATTTGAAAAAATACCGGATGTGGGCTATAATGAGCGCAAAATATGCGGTATCAGGCAGGCGTTTTCATCAGGGACGTTTTATTTCACTGAGCGGATATTTGAAATACCGCAAAACAGGAGGCAACTATGGATTTCGAAAAATTATGCGCAGAAAGATATTCTCTTAGAAAATATGCAGATCGCCCGGTGGAGGCAGAAAAGCTGGAAAAGGTGCTGGAGGCAGGCCACAATGCACCGACGGCTCACAATCTCCAGCCGCAGCGCATTCTTGTGATGCAGAGCAGAGAGGCATTAGAGAAAGCAGAGGAGTGCACCGCATGCAAGTTCCATGCACCGGTGATCCTTGTTGTCGCGTATGATCCGGCGAAGGCCTGGAACCGCGAGGGAGATATGAAGAACCACGGAGAGATCGATGCGACGATCGCGGCGACACAGATGATGCTTCAGGCGGCAGATCTCGGTCTCGGAACCTGCTATGTCGGTATGTTCAGCCAGGAGAAGCTTCATGAGCTGTTCCCGGAGATGAAGGGACTTGTTGCGACTGCGATGCTTCCGCTCGGATATCCGGCAGAGACGGCGCATCCGTCAAGACTTCACACCGACAGAATGCCGCTAGATGAGATGGTGATCCGCCTGTAAAAGCATATACATAGATTCAGACCTGCCAAAGTGGAGGAAAGCCACGGGCAGGTCTCTTCTTTTTTTGGAGTGTTCGCAGCATAAAAACTTTTGTTCGTATAAAAATACACAAAAAAACTTTTTTGTGGTAAAATATCGGACAGGAGGCAGCCTGAGATGACCGCTTCTGTTACTCAGTATTGAAAAACGGAGGAATGACAGATGGAATATAAGGTTTCCGAGAAGATTCAGAAGAAATTCGACACACTGACAAAGGATGCAAAGGTTCAGAAAGCCCTTCAGTTTATGGAAGATGACCAGAACGAGATCATCAACAGACAGATCGAGCTTACCCTGATCCCGGCACCGACGAACCATGAGCAGAAAAAAGCAGCGAGACTTCTTGAGATGTTTAAGGAAGAAGGTCTTACAGACTGCCATATCGACGAGTACGGCAACTGCATCGGAATCCGAAAAGGTACCGGTGGCGGAAAGACGGTTCTTGTAGAGGGACATATGGACACGGTATTCCCGCTTGATACAAAGCTTGAGATCGTCCGTGAGGACGGCTTTATCAAATGCCCGGGAATCGTGGATGATACGAGAGGATGTGCGACCGTCCTGTCTACGATCCGCGCTTTAAATGCGGCAGGAATTGAGACAAAGGGCGATATTCAGTTTGTCGGAACGGTTCAGGAGGAAGGAACCGGCGCGTTAAAAGGAATGCAGTATTATGTAAACCACCATCCGGAGCTGGATGCCAGCATTTCCGTTGACGGCCCGGGATTTCAGGAGATCACCTATGAGGCGACCGGAATCCAGACATACGAGATCAACTTCCACGGCATCGGCGGACATGCCTGCGGAGCCTTCGCAAAGGTAGCAAACCCGATCCATGCGGCAGGACGTGCGATCGCGAAGATCTCTGAGATCCAGGTTCCGAAGGAGCCGATGACTACATTTGCGGTGACCACCATGCAGGCGGGAAGCTTCGAGGCTGTCCATGCGATCGTTCCGGTGGCACAGATCCGCTTCAACTTCCGTTCGAACTCTCAGGAAGAGCTTGAGAAGCTCCGCAAGAAGATCTTCGATGCCATCGATGAGGCATGCAAGGAGGAGACAGAGCGCTGGGGCATGGATACGATCACATACGATGTAAAACATATCTGTGATGTCAATGCCGGCCATCAGGATGCCCATGCGCCGATCGTAGAGGGCGCCATGGCGGCGGCAGAGTATCTTGGATGCGAGGAGCCGAAGCTTGGAAACGGTGGTTCCACAAACTGCAACCGTGCTCTCGAAGCAGGACTTCCGGCAGTGTGCCTCGGCATGGGCGCGGATTATGATATCCACGCGCATATGCTTTCCGAGCAGTTTAAGGTCGAGGGCGCATATAAGGGCTGCCAGCAGACATTGCTGCTTGCGCTGCTCTGCGCGGGCATGGATGATGTGGAGAGCATTATCGAGAAATAGCAGGACAAAATGAAAGCTTAGCATGAAAACGGCACAGACCTGTCAGGTAAATGGCGGGGGTGTGCCGTTTTTGATCGACCGATCTGCATGGTGACACTTTTTATGAAAAGCCGCACATTTGCCGCAGAAAATCAAGGAAAAAGCAAGAAATAATCACCTTGACACTATGTAGTGCGTTGGATAAAATAGAGAATGACAGTTGGATTGTGCCGATCTGCAGTCGAAAGCGTGCTGCAAGCTTGCCAGCATAAACGCTTTTGAATGAAAAGCGGTATAAGGGCAATGCCCGGAGCTTCTTGGGCGCCGGAGGCGAACAAGAAGAGAGCAATCCGGTAACTGAAAATAAAAAAGGCAGGATGGAATCATGAAAAAAATAAGAATGCTTCTTCCGACAGGCGCTGTGATCGGCATGCTGGTGGTGGGAACAGCGTTTCCTGCGATGGCAGCGGCAGATAGCGATACGGCAAAATTTGTACGCGGCACTACGATCAATGCGGTGGATGTCTCCAAGCAGACGGCACAGCAGGCGAAAGGATATCTGGAAGGTTATTTCAACGAACACTACGAGATTAAAATACAGGACGCGGACGGCAACCTGGAAGTCTTAAAGGGAACCGATGTCGGTTACCACTTAAACGTTACCGGCAGCGTCGATGATATTTTAAAGGAGCAGAATGACACAGGAAGAAAGACGGGGCCCGGCTCTGACCAGAGCTACACAGTGACCGTGGAGGCAACTCTCGATGACGGGAAGCTTGCCGCAGCGCTGGCAAACCTGCACTGTGTGACGGCGGCAACACCGACTTCCAACGCGTATATCTCTGCTTACGAGGAAGGAAAACCCTTTACGATCGTTCCAGAAGTTCAGGGAAACGAACTGGATATGGATAAAATGAAGGCTGCCGTTAAATCAGCACTTTTAAGCCAGAAAAAACAGATCCGGCTTGCAGACGAGGATTGCTATAAAAAGATCACCGTAAAATCTGATGACGCGAACCTGGTACAGCTCTGCACAACATTAAACGCATACAAGGATATCCAGATTACATATGTGTTTGGATCCAGCAGAGAGACCCTGGATGGTCTGGAACTGGCAAAATGGGTGACTGGGACGAACGGCACCGAGATCCAGGTAGACCGTGACAAGGCAGTAGCATATGTGAAGTCTTTAGCGGATAAGTATGACACTTACGGAAACCATAAGTATAAGACGACATCCGGCCGGGATGTTGTTGTATACGGAAAATATGGCTGGAAGATCAACCAGACAGCCGAGACAGACGCCCTCGTGGAGGCAGTAAAAGCGTGCCAGACAACGGAGCGCGAGCCGATCTACGAGAGCCGCGGCGCGACCCACGATGGTTATGATTTCGGACAGACTTATATCGAGGTGGATCTTGCCACACAGCATCTCTATTTCTATAAAGATGGAAAAGTGATCATCGACAGCCCGTTCGTATCCGGAAACGTGTCAAAGAACTACACGACACCTCCGGGACTCTTTGAGCTGTATTATAAACAGAAAGACCGTGTATTAAAGGGAGAAGATTATGCGGCGCCTGTAAAATACTGGATGCCGTTCAACGGTGGGATCGGACTTCATGACGCGGACTGGAGAAGCAAGTTCGGCGGAACGATCTACCAGACAAACGGTTCCCACGGATGCATCAACCTGCCGCCGAAGGTAGCAGCACAGGTGTATGAGAACGCATATAAGGGAATTCCGATCATCTGCTGCAATTAAAGCGGGGACGGATCTCAAAAAGGATGAAAAGTAACTGTTCAGTATGGCTGCGCATTTACGAAAAATAATTATGGAAAGAATATTCATCAGAGGGAGATATGCACCGGAAAAGGTGACAAAAGCCGCAGCATGAATACCGAAAGGGAAAGAAAAAATGGATAAACAGCAGGTTTTAAATCAGTTAAGAAACGCAAAGGAGATCTATGTTATCATGTCTCTGTGCACAAAAATGCCGTATGTGGTATGCGACAAAGAGACATTCGATGACGAAGTCCTGCTCTATTTTAAGGAAGAAGATATCAGACGTGAGGGCAAGCGCCTCATCGAGGAGAAGATTCCGGTACAGATCGCGAAAGTCGACGCGAACCAGATGCTTCACTTTTATGGAAACCTTTACACGATGGGTGTAAACTGCCTGATGGTAGACCAGTATATGGAGAGCGAGTGCCGGATCCAGCTTTCGGAGCTTGTGAACCGTCCGGGCCAGAATAAGCCGGGTGCACCGGAAGAAGAGAAGAAAACCTGGATCGAGAACCCGAGCCTTCATCTGACTGCCCTGTACTTTATGCAGGAGCTTCGCAGACAGAAATTCGAGAAGATGCCGGATGAGTTAAAGGAGATGCAGGAGGAGATCCTTGCAGACTTTACCCGCGGAACATACATCACCGCATTTCAGGAAGGTGCGGGCGTTCCGTTATTAAAACAGAAAAACGGTGATGCGTACCAGCCGATCTTTACGGACATCATTGAGTTCGGAAAATTCAACTCGAAGAACCAGTTCAAAGCGATCGCGGTAACCGCAGATAAGATCCCGAGCATCCTCGTAAAAGAGGCAAAGGGAGTGGTTGTAAACCCATTTGGCGTTAATCTCCAGATGCCGATCACAAAGCGTACTGTTCCGAACCCGGAAGCTGCTGCACATGCGGATGCTCAGGCGGCAGTTCAGGCAACTCAGGTCGAGGTCAATGCGACTCATGAGAGAGCAGGCGCTGAGGAAGAGAGCGGAGCCGGGAATAAGGCAGAGAACTAAAGAAAAATTATGAAACTCCGGCGTGTCCGCATCACGGAAAACAGTGAGCAGGATACGGCGGAGTTTGTAATACTTCCCGGTCTCAGGGAACAGGCCCGCAGAGGTGGGATAAGGAGGTTGACAGCTTTGGAGAGTGACAGAAGGAAGATCGAAGAAACATATTTAAAGGCAGTGGATATCGGATATTCCTACCGCCTCGCAAAGAAGATGGAGGAATTTAAGAGCAATCCGGTCCTTGGCTACCGCACGGCGGGATCGAAGGCGGAATTTGACACTGGGGAATTCCTGAAAGAGGAGATGAAGCGGATCGGGCTCTCTGATATCCATAAAGACGAGATCTGTCTGGATTCCTGGGAGTTTGAGAAGGCGGTCATGCGGTTTACGGACCGAGACGGAGAAAAACATGAAATCCAGCTCGGCGCTTATCAGACAGAGTTTGTAACGGATGGCTGGAAAGAGTATCCGCTTGTCTATGCCGGACGAGGAAAGGAAGCGGACTATGACGGCGTGGATGTGACAGGATGCCTTGTGATGGTGGATATCAACCAGAGAGACGAGTGGTGGATCAACTATCCGGTGTATCAGGCCCACTTAAAGGGCGCGGCGGCGGTGATCGCAGTTCAGGACAACGGCTATGGAGAGATCGACAGTGAGGCGTTAAATGCCCAGGATATCGCAGGACCGAAGGACGCCCCGGCGTTTTCCATGTCGAGAAAGGATGCGGAGATCCTGAAAGCGGCATTAAAGGAGAAACCGCGGATCACGGTACAGTTTGACGCGAAATCCGTAGTGAAGGAAAATATGCCATCCTATAATGTCTGGGGAACCATTCCCGGAAGGTCGGAGGACATGATCCTGCTCAGCGGCCATTATGACTCTTATTTTGATGGATTTCAGGATGATAACTGCGCTATCGCGCTGATGTTTGGGATCGCCAGGACGCTTTTAGAGATTGGATATAAACCTGAGAAGACCATCGTTTTCTGCTGTATGGCGGCGGAGGAATGGGGGATCGAGAACTCCAAGTATGACTGGTCTACCGGTGCATGGCAGCAGGTATTTAAGCTTCGGCCGGAATGGCAGGGAAAGGTCATCGCGGACCTGAATTTCGAGCTCCCGGCCTACGCCCACAATCCCTGGGACGCGATCCGGTCCACCTACGAATATGAAGACTTCCTGACAGAATTTGTGAAAGAGTTTCCTGTGGACGCGAGAAAGGTCTACCCGGAAGGTCTCGGGGTCCAGTGCCCGATCGAGACGTGGTCAGATGATTTCTCCGTTGCGATCTCAGGAATTCCGTCCATGGTGAATGAATTTAGCAGCGCGGAGTTTATGGAGACCCATTATCACTCCCAGTTTGACAACGACGAGTATTACAACGCGGATGTGTTCCGGTTCCACCATGAGCTGTATGGACTTCTTGTCATGGCATTCGACCGGGTGAAAGTTGCGCCGGTGAATGTTGGAAGAACGCTCCAGGCGCTCCAGGAGAGCGTCAGACCGGTTACGGGACGGGAGGACGAGAAGAGTATCCGGGTTCTGCTGGAGCGGACGGCTGAGGCGAAGAAGATCGCGGATGAGGTGTACCGGAAGGTAAAAGAAATTAATGATGTGAAGAATGCCGATGCTGCATGCTGTATACATAAAGGCGGTCAAGAATCTCATATAGAAGAAAAATCCGAGGCCGATGGGGCGGATGCAGCGGAAAGTGCGACTGTTCAACGTGGCGAAAATGCAGCGGATACAGAAGCGAATGATAGAAACGCTGCGCTCCAGAAACAGCTTCTTTATCTATTCCGCAAATGCCAGGACTATTTCGTCCGGCTGAACTGGCACGATGAGGTCCTGTTCCCCCACGAGGCTGCCCAGAGCAATCTGCGCCATATCGGCGATGCAGTGCGCAGTCTGGAAAATAAGGACGTCAGAGGGGCTCTTGACGCCTTGTATCTGGTGGACAACAATCAGTATGCGTTCCAGTTTGACGATGAAGTATATCACTATTTTACGGAATATGTCTTGAACCAGGAAAAAGACCGGCTGCAGTGGGGAGCTGGACGGATCGTCCATCATGTGGATCTCTCGAAAGAGGTCAAGAGTCTCAAAAAGAAGATCGCCGAGGGCGGACATGACGTGACGGAAGAGCTTTGTGCACTGAAAAAAATGGAGGAAGAGCAGCTTGCCTGCTTTGACGATGACATAAGATATATGACCCAGGCCGTGGATACCCTGACGGATGGGTTAAAAAAAGCGAAAGAGGTGTTGGATTTTTAGTTATGGACAGCCAGATATTGTACCGGGTACAGAGAGAAGATCTGCCCCGGCTCCAGAAAATGCTGGTAGAATGTTTTGCCAGAGACCCGCTTTATGAGACTCTGATCCCGGATGCCGAGACGAGAAAGCGGCTGATGCCGGAACTTTTTGAGTGTGATCTGAACGAGTTTTATGAGACATGTGAAATTTTTGCGGATAGCCCGGAGTTAAACGGACTCCTGGTCGTCTCCGATGAGGCGGAGGAATATGATCCGGTCCGCTTTTACCTTACAGAAGCGTGGGCGTCCTTAAAGACAGATGAGTATCTGATCAAGGAGGACAAGAGCTTAAAGACGCTCTGGAATTTTATCAAGGGACGTGATTACTTAAACTCCCATTGGACGGCCCAGCTTCACCAGGAGAACCGCTTACATATCATCTACCTTGCGGTGAGTCCGAGTGTACAGCATCACGGGGTTGCGGAAAAACTGATGGATGATGCGATCCGGTATGCCGGAGAACACCGGATGATGATCTCGTTGGAGACGCACAATGAGAAGAATGTGGCGTTTTATGCGCATTTCGGATTTAAGGTGTTCGGGATCGTGGAGAAAGGCATGGGACTGAAGCAGTATTGCCTGGTGAGAGAAATTCAGTAACCTGAAGAGGACTTATCCGGCCATGGCGGCTCTGCGGTGCACCGGAAACGGTCAGGAAATTTCATAACAGATAAAAAACAAGGACCTCAGCGATTGGCAGCCGCTGAGGTCCTTATTTTTATGGTATATATTGAGGAATAAACTTGCCCTTATTGGCAAATTGGGCAACTATTTCATGATCGCATCACCCGATATACAGGTGATGCAGGATCAAAGATTTTGATTATCTCTGAACACGTCCGGATCCATCGCCGCCAGCTAATTTCTTAACTTCGTCTACGGAAACCATGTTCATGTCGCCTTCGATGGAGTGCTTTAAGCAGGAAGCTGCTACTGCGAACTCGATGATGCTCTGAGCATCCATGTCGCTTAAGCAAGCGTAGATCAGTCCGCCGCCGAAGCTGTCGCCGCCGCCTACACGGTCAACGATGTGCATTGCGTATTTCTTGCTGAAGTAGTAGTCCTTGCCATCGTATAACATAGCGGACCAGTTGTTATCGTTTGCGGAGATGGACTCACGAAGTGTGATAGCAACCTTCTGGAAACCGAAACGGTCAGCAAGCTGTTTTGCAACGTCCTTGTAACCCTCGTGGTTTACAGCACCCTTTGTAACGTCTGTGTTGGAAGCCTTGATACCGAATACATCGGAAGCATCCTCTTCGTTTGCGATGCAGACATCAACATATTTGCAGAGCTCACCCATAACCTCGCCTGCTTTAGCCTTTGTCCAGAGCTTATTTCTGTAGTTTAAGTCGCAGGAAACTGTGATGCCGAGTTCTTTTGCTTTCTTACATGCCTCAAGGCAGATAGCAGCAACAGTGTCGTTTAATGCCGGTGTGATACCTGTGAAGTGGAACCAGTCAGCGCCCTCGAAGATCTTAGCCCAGTCGAAATCTTCCGGAGTAGCCTCGGAGATTGCGGAATGTGCACGGTCATAGATAACCTTGGACGGTCTCTGGGAAGCACCTTTTTCAAGGAAGTAGATACCTACACGGTCACCGCCGCGTGTGATAGTGGAAGTATCAACGCCGTATCTTCTTAACTCGTTGACAGCAGCCTGGCCGATCTCGTGCTTCGGAAGCTTTGTAACGAATGCAGCGTCAAAACCGTAGTTTGCAAGGGAAACAGCTACGTTAGCCTCGCCGCCGCCATAAGTAGCGCCGAAGTTGTTAGCCTGAACGAAACGATAGTATCCCTCCGGAGCGAGACGGAGCATGATTTCACCAAATGTAATAACTCTCTTGGACATGAGGATTCTCCTTAAAATTTAATATAATTTATGATCAAGTAATGCACGTAAACGGGAAGTGCGAACTTCACTTCGTTTCGTTTGCACAGCGTAACGGGAACCGCGAACTCCGCTGCGCTACGTTTGCGTAGCGTAAAATTGCATGTTGTGCAATTTTACTTATTTCTGTACAAGGTGTACTGCGAAGCCGCCGATCTCGTCTGCGAGATAGATTGCTGTCATCTTGTCGCCTTTGAACTTAGCGGACTCTTCGTTGAACTTGTAGCCCATCATCTCAAGGTAGTTTTTAGCTCTTACTACAGAGTTTGTAGCAACGGCGATATGACCCTTGGAGCCAAGTCCCTTGGACTTCATAGCCTCAACAGCGGTTCCTGCAAATACGGAGCTGTTGCCGACCTTCTTTGTGAATCCGAACAGACCGTCGAATGCGTCAGCAGTTTTTTCAGCTTCTGTCTCACTGTCGCAGTTAATTCCGATATGAGCAAGCTCAAAGCCGAGCATTGTCTGAACAGCTTCCTTTGTGAGGTCGCGGATCTTATCGAACTCACCGGCAGCTACGAGGTCTTTCTTAACCATCCAGCTTCCGCCGCAAGCAAGGATCTTGTCGAATGCAAGGTAGGAGTTGATGTTCTTGGAGTTGATTCCGCCTGTAGGCATGAACTTCATCTGTGTGTACGGAGCTGCCATAGCTTTGATCATGTTGATTCCGCCAGCCTGCTCAGCCGGGAAGAATTTAACAACATCAAGGCCAAGGGAGATCGCCATCTCAACATCGCTCGGATTGGAAGTACCCGGAGTTACCGGAATTCCCTTATCTACACAGTATTTAACAACGGTCGGGTTTAAGCCCGGGCTTACGATGAATTTTGCGCCTGCGTTTACTGCACGGTCAACCTGCTCAGTTGTAAGAACAGTACCTGCGCCAACTAACATCTCCGGGAATTCTTTTGCCATAATACGGATGGACTCTTCTGCTGCAGCTGTACGGAATGTAACCTCAGCGCACGGAAGACCGCCCTCGCAAAGTGCCCTTGCAAGCGGTGCTGCATCCTTTGCATCGTCAAGTACAACAACCGGAACAATACCAATTTTCTGGATTTTCTCTAAAACTTCGTTCATGATTCCTGTCTCCTTTTTTGCTTTATAAATTTAGGAAATTCAGTTTTAGTCAATAATCAAGTCATATTGAGTCTTAATACCGAGTTTCATAATACGGAACTAAGTTTCGCATTGCGGTATCATCTAAATTAGATTATACTCATGAGATTCGAATTGTCAATAGCGAAAAAGCCTAATTTTACTGGATTTTCTGAGTAAAACTGCCGAAAAACAAATTGCTTCATTTTATTATGGAAGTGTGGTAAACTATAAAAAGTAAAAAACAAGGGAACCATAAGAACAGAAAAATATTTCCTGTGAAAGACCGGGAACGGCTGCCGGAGATGAGCGGCAGTTAGAAAGGGAAAAAACAATTATATGGATATACAGTTTCAGAAGCTGGGCGCCGAGAATTTTGCGGAACTCAGTAAGTATTATGGAAGGCGCCACGACAATACCTGTGACAGTGTGATGCTTGATAATTTCCTCTGGGCGGATTACTATCATGTCCACTTTTGCGAGAGAGATGACAAGGCAGTTCTCTGGATCATGAAGATTTTAGGAAAGATGTATGCCTCTCTTCCTGTGTGCGCCATCGAAGATATGCCCCACTACTTTAAAGAGATCGAACAGTATTTCAACGATAATCTTCATCTGCCGCTTGAGATCTATCTGGCGGATCAGGAGGCGGTGGACTGTTTAAATCTCCCGGCGGACCGCTACTCCGTAACGGAGCTTCCGGATGCAAAGGACTACCTTTACAGCGCGGAGGCGTTGAAGACATTGGCCGGAAAGGCGCTCCACAAGAAGAAAAACAACCTGAACGCGTTCAAAAAAGCATATGAAGGAAGATATGAGTACCGGACGCTCTGCTGTTCGGACGGCTGCGAGATCTGGAAGTTTCTGGATCAATGGAGAGAGGGAAAAGGCCAGGAGGTCGAGGGACACTTGGATTATGAAGTGGAAGGAATCCACGAGATCTTAAGGAACTGCTCGATGCTGTCAGTCCGCATGGGAGGGATCTATGTGGATGACCGGTTGGAGGCGTTCTCCATCGGAAGCTATAATAGTAAGGAAAAGATGGCGATCATCCACATCGAAAAGGCGAACCCGGAGATGCGCGGACTTTACCAGATGATCAACCAGCAGTTCCTGATCCATGAATTCCCCGAGGCGGAGATCGTAAACCGTGAGGATGATATGGGACTCCCGGGACTCCGTCAGGCGAAGATGTCCTATGCGCCGATGGATTTCGCGAGAAAGTATCGGATTAAACAGTTAGATTTTGAGGCACAGAGCGCGGAGTAAAGTATGATACGGTATTTGGAGACAGAAGAAAAGGGAAGATGCCTGGAGCTCTGGAGAGAGGCGTTCCCGGAAGATTCCACGGAATTTTGTGATTATTATTTTAAGGAAAAAATGAAGGACAACAAGGTACTTGTCCGGGAGGAGAACGGTGAGATTGTATCCATGCTCCACCGGAACCCGTACAGGATCTATATGCGGGGAAGTGAGGCTGTGTGCGACTATATCGTCGGCGTTTCCACACTGGTTGCTGGGCGCCACAAGGGATACATGAGAAGTCTCATGCTGGCGATGCTGCGGGACATGCAGGAAGAACGGATGCCGTTTACGTTTCTGATGCCCGCAAGAGAGTCCCTGTACCGTCCCTACGATTTCCGGTATATTTATGATCAGCCGCGCTGGGTCCTCAAATATAATCCCCACATCCACAGAGAGCCCTGTAACCTGAAGACGCTGGGTGCAGATCTGGCGGAGTGGCAGACTGCCTGGTTAAAGAGAAAATATGAGGTCTTTGCGATCCGCGATGAGGCATATTTACAGCGGATGGAGAAGGAGCTTGCCAGCGAAAATGGAACCTGCACACTGCTCTATGACGATGACTGGTTTATCGGAATGCAGAGTGAGTGGGGCTTAAAGGAACGGGAGATGCGTTATCTCTACACCGGAGAACATTACCGGAGCGAGGCGGGACGGAAGCCGGCGATCATGGCGCGTATCGTCTGCATGCCGGAGTTTGTAAAGACGATCCGGTTAGCGGAGAACTGTCCGCAGGATGAAGTGACGGTGGAGATCGGGATCAACGATCTCTTCGTACCGCAGAATCAGGGTGCATGGCTGTGGCAGCTGACAAAGGAAGGCTCGAGGATGATCCAGGAATCCCGGTTTATCGCAAAGGGGAAAATGGAGGTCCTGACGATCTCGGAGCTTACCGAGTGGCTGTTTGGATACCGGACACCGGCGCAGGTGGCGAAGATTCCGTATGGGGAGTATATTGAGCCGTTTCGCGGAGTGTTCTTAGATGAAGTTGTGTAAATGATATCAGGGTCAAACGGTGCATGATCCGCTGACAGCAAAGCAGAAAAGCGCATGATATCAGATGTGAGATGACTCCCACCTCTTTAGGTGACGAGCAGCAAGAATGCCGAGACGTTCTTGAATACAGAAAGGAGAGATCTGTCATGACAGAGCGGGAAACATTAAAAAAGTGGCTGGATGAGAGCAGCAATATCGTATTTTTTGGCGGGGCTGGCGTGTCCACGGAGAGCCATATTCCGGATTTCAGGAGTACGGACGGACTGTACAACCAGCAGTATGATTATCCGCCGGAGACGATCTTAAGCCATTCATTCTATATGAGAAAGCCGGAGGAATTTTACCGATTCTACCGGAACAAGATGCTGTTTCCGAACGCGGAGCCGAACAGAGCTCATAAGGCACTTGCAAAGTTAGAGAAAATGGGAAAATTAAAGGCAGTCGTAACACAGAATATCGACGGACTGCATCAGAAAGCGGGCAGCAGGGAGGTTTTGGAACTCCATGGTTCTGTACTGCGGAATTACTGCACACGCTGTGGAAAGTTCTATGGACTGGATGCAATCTTAAATTCTACGGGAGTTCCGAAATGTACCTGCGGCGGAACGATCAAGCCGGATGTAGTCCTCTATGAGGAAGGTCTGGATCAGGAGACCATCGAAAAATCCGTGAAATATATCGCGAATGCGGATGTGCTGATCATCGGCGGAACGTCCCTCACGGTATATCCTGCAGCGGGGCTCATCGATTATTACCGGGGACATAAGCTGGTCCTCATCAATAAATCCGTGACACCGATGGATAACCGCGCGGATCTCGTGATCAGCGGGCCGATCGGGGAGGTTCTCGGGGACGCAGTCGGAGTATAAACAAATATTGTTTAGAATGATCGATGAATGCCGCAGTAAGTTTGAACATCATACATAGGCTGGAATGGGCGCACATATAAAGCGCGCGGCAAAAGCGCAGAAAACAGGAGGCAGAAACTATGTATCAGGCAGCAGAGAATCGTTATGAGACTATGGAGTATAAACGCTGTGGAAGAAGCGGTTTAAAGCTTCCGCGGGTCGCGCTGGGATTATGGCAGAATTTCGGACTGGAAAAGACGATTACAGATCAGGAGGAGATCCTGTGCCATGCATTCGACCGCGGGATCACACACTTTGATCTTGCGAACAACTACGGACATCCGGCAAACGGCCTTGCGGAGAAAAATTTCGGTCAGGCGCTTAAGGATTGTCTTGGTACATACCGGGATGAGCTTGTGATCTCAACAAAAGCCGGATATGATATGTGGCCGGGACCTTACGGAAACTGGGGTTCCAGAAAGTATTTGATGGCGAGCCTCGACCAGAGTTTGAAGCGCTTGGGGCTTGATTATGTCGATATTTTCTACCATCACAGACCGGACCCGGAGACACCGATCGAGGAGACGATGGGAGCACTGAGCGATATCGTCCGCAGCGGAAAAGCGCTTTATGTCGGACTTTCCAATTATAAAGAGGAAGAGACGAGAAAAGCAGTAAAGATCCTAAAGGAAAACGGAACGCCGTGCCTGATCCACCAGCCGCGCTATAATATGCTGGAGCGTTGGGTGGAAGACGGACTTCTCTCCGCGCTTGATGAAAACGGAGTGGGCTGTATCTGCTTTTCCCCGCTCGCTCAGGGCGCACTGACAGATAAATACCTGAAGGGGATTCCGGCAGGTTCCCGCGCATCCCGTGAGGGAACGACGGTGGCACAGCGGTATCTTTCTGATGAACAATTAGAAAAAATCAAACAATTAAACCAACTTGCGGAAGAACGCGGACAGACGCTGGCGCAGATGGCTATCGCCTGGATCTTACGCCGCCCGGAGGTGACAACGGTCCTGGTGGGCGCCAGCAGGGTTTCGCAGCTGGATGACAGTCTTGCGGCGCTTGAGTGCACGGGATTTTCGGAGGATGAGCTGAAAAAGATCGACGAGATCCTGGCATAAAAGAGTTTAGAACAGATCAACACGCAGAAACCGTATGGATCGTGAAAATTTGTAAGAAATAAGAGATCGTTTGAGAAGACAGGTTTCAGGCAACAGGAGACATAGAGAATGGTATATGAAGTAGGCGATATCGTAAAATTAAAGAAACCGCATCCCTGCGGCAGTCAGGAATGGGAAATCCTGCGCGTGGGCGCGGACTTCCGCTTAAAATGTATGGGCTGCGGCCATATGGTCATGGTGACGAGACGGCTGGTGGAGAAGAATACCAGAGGACTCAGAAAGCCGGATGGGACGGAAGTAAAATAAAGGAAACTTGAAAAACAAAAACCAGCCACATGGGATCCATTAGAGCGGGAAGCGTAATGGAAAACATGTGGCTGGTTTTTGAGTTCGGAGGCAACTATAAAAGCGCACAGATCTTCTCAACCGCGTCCTGCGGCCCCTTGGTATTCGGGATATCGTACTTTGCATATTTCTTATATAACCCGCGTCGCGTGAGATAGGTATTCTCGATTTCCTCTTTTGTATGGTTCTTAAATAACGGTCGTTCCGGGTGTAACGCAAGGTTCCGGTAGCAGTCCTCGAACGGGCGGTCGATATAGAAGATCGTGCCGCTCTTTTCGAGGATCTCTCCGTTCCGGTCAAAGGTCAGCATTCCGCCTCCGGTAGAGACCACGGACGGGCCGAGGCCGCATACCTGACGGGCGATCTCATGTTCATAGTCCCGGAACAAAGACTCCCCGCCTTTTGCGAAGATCTCCGGGATTGTCATCTTGTAATGCTCGATCAGCATCTGATCCGTATCGTAAAACGGGAGACCGAGCTGTTCGGAGAGAAGTTTTCCGATGGTGGTCTTTCCGCTGCTTGTGAAGCCGCATAAAATAATTGGATGTTCTGGTGTCATGTCTGGTTCCTCTCGAAAGGTCTGCTGATTCTGGCGAAAGTATTCTGCGTTTTTGATAATACCGCACCGGGTATCAAATGAGCCGGCAATGTCGGTCTGTAAATGAAAAGCACATATAAAATACCATAAATATAGAAGAAAGGCAATAAGAGTGAGGACAAAGTTTCCGGGAATAGCAGAAGCGGTTTCCTAAAACATGGGCGGGCGAGTCTGCCGACACATATTTTACTCCGACTTCAACAATGGATAATGCCCCAAAAACTGCTGCAGCGCCAGATTCCCGGAGGATCTTTTCCACGCCGCAATGATCTCAACGACCTCCTCTTCGCCGATCAGCGGGATAAACACAAGGTTTTCCGCATTTGTCAGCTTATGCGTCACATAGGAGGGAATAATGGAGATCCCTTCCTCGATGGATACCATCATGAGAATACTCTCCACATCGTTGGAACGGAAGAAGATGTCCGGATGATATCCGGCCTGCTCATACATCTCGTAGAAGCGGAGGTCACTGACGGAATCACCGGTGCTGGACGGGGTCATGAACAGCAGGCGTTCGCCGTGGAGCTCTGACCGCTGAAGGGATTCCCGCCTGGAAAGTGGATGATTGCTGTAAACAGCGACCATCAGAGGACTGCGTTCAATGAGCCGGTATTCAATGGACTCGTTTTTCACGAGCTCCGTGCTGTCCCAGGTAAAAATAATATCATATTCGTCCTTCAATAGCCCCGCGGCGAGAAGATCGGTGTTTCGGCGGTAACAGGAAACAAGAATATTTGGATATTTATTATGGAAGAAACGCAGGGAGTTGGAAAAATTGCTTCGCTCAAAGCCTTTTGTATATCCGATCCGCAGGGTTCCTACCATACCGGTTGAAACCTCCTGAATCCGGTTTACCGCCTGATCAATGCGGCCGAGGATCGACCTTGCATCACTTAGAAATGCGCTTCCGGCCGGAGTCAGGGAGATCGGGCGGCTCGACCGGTCAAAGAGCGGGACGCCGAGGCTGTCTTCTAACGCGCGGATCTGCTGGGTGATGGCAGTCTGGGTAATATAAAACTGGTCTGCGGCTTTCGTGAAGCTGCGGCATTCAGCGGCGGTCACGAAGTAGCGCAGCTGGTTTGTGTTCATAAGCTCCTCCTAAAAAATAGGAATAAATCGCCCCACTCTGTGGGAAGCATCGTTACTCTTCGTAAAACATAAGTTTTTCTTATGATATCATACAAAATGCGCGGTTGCAAATCCTTTTACCGGGCGGTATCATAAGACTACTGATGCTGGATGGCGGTACAAGGGCAGATACGTTCCAAACAGTTACCCAAACGGAACATACTGTACAATACCGAATACAGTGACGCCAGCAGGATAAGAGCTGCGGATAAGACAGACGCGGACCGCAGCCGTAAGAGGGGAGTTATACTTATGAAACGAGAAAATTTTGGCTCACGTTTAGGTTTTTTACTGGTAAGCGCGGGCTGTGCGATCGGAATTGGAAATGTGTGGCGGTTTCCGTATGTAGCGGGACAGAATGGCGGCGGCGTGTTTGTCCTGTTCTATCTGCTGTTCCTGTTGTGTATGGGCGTTCCGGTCCTCACGATGGAGCTTGCGGTGGGACGTGCGGGACGAAAGAGCGCGGTCGGTGCGTATCGGGCGCTGGAAAAGCCGGGCAGTAAATGGCATGTACACGGCTGGTTCTGTATCCTCGGCTGTTATCTGTTAATGATGTATTACACGACCGTATCCGGCTGGATGCTCAGCTATTTCGTGAAGTTCGCGACGGGAACATTTACCGGAATGAATGCGGATCAAGTCGCAGGAGTATTTGGGGATATGCTCAGCAATCCCGGTGAGATGGGATTCTGGATGGCTGTGACCGTTGTTGTCGGATTCTTTATCTGCAGCAGAGGTCTTCAGAATGGCCTTGAGAAGATCACAAAATGGATGATGGCGGCGCTGTTATTGCTGATCCTGGTGCTTGCGGGACATAGCCTGATCCTTCCGGGTGCGAAAGAGGGACTGAGCTTTTACCTTCTCCCGGATTTCAGACGCGCGTCGGATGTCGGACTCGGATCGGTGATCATGGCTGCCATGAACCAGTCCTTCTTTACATTAAGCCTTGGCATTGCGGCAATGGAGATCTTCGGAAGCTACATGTCCGAGGAGCATACGCTTGCAGGTGAGGCGGTACGGATCTGCGGCCTTGATACGCTGGTAGCCCTTTCCGCCGGACTGATTATTTTCCCGGCATGCTTTTCCTTTGGCGTACAGCCGGATGCCGGCCCGCAGCTGATCTTTATCACACTTCCGAACGTGTTTGCCAACATGGCAGGCGGACGGATCTGGGGCATGCTGTTCTTCTTGTTTATGTCGGCGGCAAGCTTCTCAACCGTTATCGCCGTGTTCGAAAATCTGCTTTCCAGCTGCATGGATAACATCGGATGGAGCAGAAGGAAGGCTTCCGTGATCAACTGTATTTTCGTGCTGATCGCCAGCCTGCCCTGTGTTCTGGGCTACAATGTATGGAGTAATCTCCACATCATCGGCACGAGAGATGTTCTGGATTCTGAGGATTTCTTAGTCAGCAACCTGCTTTTACCGCTTGGATCCCTTGTTTATCTGTTATTCTGTGTGAGCAAGTGGGGCTGGGGATATGATAAGTATCTCGCGGAGGCAAACAAAGGAGCGGGACTTAAGATGCCGGGTGCGAACTGGGCGAAGATCTATTTCCGGTATGTTCTTCCGGTGCTGATTTTGGTGATCCTGATCCAGGGGCTGATCGGATAACAGACTCTCCGATATGCACGGGTTTCGTAACTGTGTACCGAACAGTTACCGGATTTCATAAAAAGACAGGAATTCATGAAAAACTTACCGGTTTAATGCGATATGCACATAAAAACTTTAAAGCGTAAAAGTTTTTGTATTGAATATCGAAATGACCTGTGTTATAATAATCATCGCAAATACAAAAAAGAGGAGAGTACCACAATGAAAAAGATGATTGCACTGGGCATGGCCGCTATCATGTGCCTGTCCATGACTGCATGCAGTGTCTCCACATCTTCCAAGACCGAGACGACCGCAGCAGCAACAAAAGCAGCTGAGACAACTGCAGAAGCAGCAAAAGACAGCGAGACAACCACAGAGGCTGCCGGCGATCTTGTTGCGACCGCAGATTATCCGACAAAACCGATCACAATGATCATTCCTTACGGTGCAGGCGGAACAACCGATACCTGGGGCAGAAAGCTTGCAGTCCTGCTTGAGAAATATTTAGGACAGCCGATCACCGTTACAAATCAGGGCGGCGCGTCCGGATCCATCGGAAGCCAGTTCGTAAAAGAGCAGCCGTCTGATGGCTACACACTTCTTGTTTGTGCGGAGACGATGGGAACCTACAGAACCATGAATATCTGCGACCTTGGATACGATGATTTCACCGTTATCTCTCCGTTAGTTGGTGATCCGAAGGTTCTTGTAGTCGGAAAAGACTCCAAGTACAACACACTTCAGGAGCTTCTTGATGCGATCAAGGAAAACCCGGGAAAGATCACAATGTCCCACTCCGGTCCTGGAGGAAGCGGACACAATCAGGGACTTGTATTAAAAGAGCTCGGCTATGAAGTTGCTATGACAAGCTTTGACTCCGGAAACGATGCACTTCTCGGTGTCATCGGCGGACAGGTTGACTTCACGAACCCGAATATCTCTACACTCGGCGGCTATATTGAGAGCGGTGATGTGAAACCGTTAGCAGTATTCTCCGATAAGAGAATGGACGCTTACCCGGATATCCCGGCGTTTACAGAGACAGTTCCGGAAGCTGAAAAGTACTTAAATATCCCGTACACACTCCTTTCCTTCGTTGTAAACAACGATACACCGCAGGAGGTCGTTGATGTATTAAAGGCAGCATCTGAGAAGGTATTCGCAGATCCGGAGTGGACCGAGTTCGTAAAACAGAACGCAGCGGATCCGGTATATGACGAGTACAAAGATGACGCATCGATCCAGGCATTCTATGACAACTGGAAATCCGTAATCTGCTGGTTACAGTATGACAACGGTGTTGCCGAGAAGAGTCCGGAAGAGTTCGGCATCAAGAGAATTGGAGAATAATCAATGAAGAATAAGATTCATTCGCTGATCGTCGAAGGAATTGTATTTTGCGGGAGCGGCCTTGTGCTGCTCTCGTATTCTCTTTTATCCTACGCGAAAGGGTTTAACAAAAGCTGGGCACAGTCCCCGTACCTGTTTCCGCTGATCGTGGCGATCGCCATGATCGGTCTGTCCTTATGGATCGTCGGAGAGGGAGTTACGGCGATGAAAAAGGCTGCCGCAAATTCGGATGACAAGAAGCCGGAAAAGGCAGGAAAAACAGAAAAGAGGCGCTGGGTCGTGATCGCCCTGATCCTCTGTGCGATCTACTATGCGGCTCTCGCCTTCATTAAAATTCCGTATATCACCATCGGAATTTTATCTTTTGCGTATACGTTTTCGACATTTGAGGTTGTGACGGTGGTATTCCTGATCGCCATGATGATTTTCATGGGTGTCAGAAAAATTCCGGTCCTTGTCTTCGTGCCGATCGGAACCACCTTGTTCTTAAGCCTCGCATTCCGCACATTCTTACATGTGCTTCTGCCATAGAAAGGAGAAAGGAAAATGATGCAGATGTTATCCGTGGTCGATCCGCGGTTTATTCTTATGGTTCTCCTTGGTTCTGTGGCTGGTCTGTTTGTAGGAGCGATCCCGGGACTTTCCGTGTCCATGGCGACCGCGCTTCTCGTATCCATTACTTATACCTGGGAACATTCAGATGCCCTGGCGATGATCATGGGTGTCTATGTAGTCGGAGTCTTCTCCGGCGCGGTATCGGCGATTCTGATCAATATCCCCGGTGCGCCTTCATCGGTCGTAACGACACTGGACGGCTACCCGATGTCGAAAAAGGGTCAGTCCTACAAGGCACTCTTTACCGCAACGATCTACTCGTTTATCGGAAGCTTATTTGGCCTTCTGGCTCTGGGACTCTTAGCGGAGCCGGTATCGAGAGTTGCGATCAAATTTACAAAGATGGACTATTTCCTTCTGGCTCTCTTCGGACTTGCGACAGTCGGTTCCGTCAGCACGAAGAACTACGCGAAGGGTCTTATCAGCGTTATGATCGGTCTTGTGATCAGCATGATCGGACTGGATCCGCTGATGGGAACAAAGCGCCTGACCTTCGGGATCCAGAACCTCGCGGGCGGTGTCAGCACAGTCCCGGCGCTTGTCGGCTTCTTCGGCTTTGCAGAAGTGCTCTCTGTTGTATACAACATGAAGCAGGAGCAGAATGTCCTTGCGATGGAAAAGGCGAAGGTCAGCCTGAAAGAGATCTTAAAAAGCTGGAAGCTTTCCTTATATACATCCACGATCGGTCTTTTAGTCGGCGCTCTTCCGGGAGCAGGCGGACCGGTGGCATCCTTTATCGCGTACAATGAGGCGAAGCGCCTCGTAAAGAAGCCGGAGGTTCCCTTCGGTGAGGGTGCGGTGGAAGGAATCGTGGCCAGTGAGTCCTCCAACAACGCATGTATCGGCGGTGCACTGATCCCGATGCTGACGTTGGCGGTTCCGGGCGACGCAGTTACCGCGATCATCCTTTCCGTATTCTATGTCCATGGCTTACAGCCGGGTCCGTTATTTATCACCCAGAACAAAGAATCCTTCTACTCGATCGTAGTAGCGGGAATCATCGCGTGCTTTGCGCTTTTACTGTTAGGACTGATTGTTGCCCCGAGGATCTGTAAGGTCATTACGATCCCGAAGAACATCATGATCCCGGTGGTAACGAGCCTCTGTGTGATCGGTTCCTTCGCGTGCAACAACCGTCTGTTTGATGTGGGACTTATGTTCTTCTTCGGACTGATGGGATTCATGATGCGGCGGTTCGATTATCCGGTTGCCCCGCTGATCCTTGCGATGGTACTCGGAAAGATGATGGATTCCAACTTCCGTCAGGCCGTGTCCCTGGCATCGTCCTCCGACAACCCGTTTATGGCGATGTTCGGACATCCGATCACGATCGTTCTTTCGATTTGTACATTATTCGTCCTGCTTGGAAATATTCCGTGGACGAAGCCGTATATCGATAAAGTAAAAGGGATCTTTTCGAGAAAAACGGCGTAATTTCAGATAAAACTTCTGAAAAACAGGCCGGATCACCAAATTTCGACCGGCGCAGGATTTCCCGCCGGTGTGAAAGACGGTAGGAAATGAAAAAAGTATAAAAAGAGCAGGAAATCAGGCAAAAAGTGCTTGCATTTCCTGCTCTTTTTTGCTAAGATTATTACCTGTGACATGTAAAAAATCCTTGCTCCTGATACTGAAAATCGGGGGCCGGAAGACCAGAAGGAGGTTTATGAAACTATGAACAAATACGAGTTAGCAGTTGTTCTTAGCGCAAAACTTGAAGATGACGAGAGAGCAGCCGCACTTGAGAAAGTGAAAGGCTATATCACACGTTTCGGCGGCAATATCGTTGATGTGGACGAATGGGGCAAGAAGAGACTTGCATACGAGATCCAGAAGAGCAAAGAGGGATTCTACTACTTCATCCACTTCGAGGGTGAGGCAAACTGCCCGAACGAGGTTGAGGCTCACATCCGTATTATGGAGCCGGTTGTCCGTTATCTTTGCGTAAGACAGGACGCTTAATAAAGAAAGAGTGAGAATATGAACAGAGTTATCCTTATGGGTAGATTAACCAGAGACCCGGAAGTACGCTATTCCCAGGGCGAGCGCTCTATGGCGATCGCAAGATATACGCTTGCAGTTGACAGAAGAGGCAGAAGAAACCAGGACGGCGATCAGGGCCAGACGGCCGATTTTATCAACATCGTAGCTTTTGACCGCGCAGGTGAGTTCGCGGAGAAATATTTCCGCCAGGGCATGCGTGTACTGGTTTCCGGAAGAATCCAGACCGGAAGCTATGTAAATAAGGATGGCCAGAAGGTCTATACAACGGATATCATTGTAGATGACCAGGAATTCGCTGACAGTAAGGGTCAGGGCGGCGACAACAGCAGCTTTGGCGGCGGAAACAGCTACGGCGGCGGTAATCGCGGCGGCTACCAGCAGGCAACAAGACCTGCTCCGTCCAGTGCGATCGGCGATGGATTTATGAATATTCCGGATGGAGTCGAGGACGAAGGACTTCCATTCAACTAAATACCAGTCTGAGACAATACAGTGCGTTACTCCTAATTCGCTGTGAGTAGACTGAGTTTGCACGTGACCGGACAAGCGTTGGACGGTTACAGACAACGAAACTAACAGGAGGTAATTTAAAATGGCATTCAATAAAGGTGACAAGTCCGATTCTTCCAGAGTAAGAAGAGGCGGCATGCATAGAAGAAAAAAAGTTTGCGTATTCTGCGGCGATAAGAACGGCGAGATCGATTACAAGGACGTAAACAAGTTAAAGAGATACGTATCCGAGAGAGGAAAAATCCTCCCGAGAAGAATCACAGGCAACTGCGCAAAGCACCAGAGAGCTTTAACAGTAGCTATCAAGAGAGCACGTCATATCGCTCTTATGCCGTACACATGTGAATAATTCCTTAGAATAAGGATTTTCACGGATAAAGTAAGGTTTTATCTAATTAATTTGAAGCATCATTCGAGCCCCTATGTGAGAGATCACACAGGGGCTTTTTTCTATTGGCGTATTTCGTATGGGACATTTCGTTTCCAGCATCGCCAATTTAGCATAAATTGCATAAATAATCGGGAAAGCAACATAGATAAATATAGTTGAATATGTTTTACGTCCGTGTTAGAATGAACATAGAAAACTAAAAAGCATAGCATCTGCAAGGGTACTGGTAATACCCTTGCAGATGTGAAAAGTGTTTAAGGGACACTTCTCACAATGGTTGCGCCACTACTATGCCATTCCATTATAGTCGAAATAATAATAATAGACAAGATGGAAATGGGGTAGGAGTTTATTTGTTGTACAGAAAATGACAGCAGGAGTGTGAAGTGGAATCTTTGCACCCCTGCTTTTTAGTTTCTTCAATTGTTACATTACAATTTGTGTCTAAACGAAAAAAGTGGACCACAGGGAGGAATTGTATGAAGAAACAATATCTGGCATGGGGACTGGCAATAAGCTTGTCCATAGGAACCATATTTGGAAACAGCGGAGTTTCCTGGGCGTTTGAAAATACGAATCAGGACAAAACAGCCAATGTGGAGAAGGAAGAGAGCAGCTTGTGGGATGAGTTGGGATTATTGACGCCCAGCAATGCGACAGAACTTATGACATCAAGCAATGCGGCAACAGAAAATACAACAAATAAACCAACTGAAACAACAGGATTAAAAAAACAGTTTACGACAGAAGATGGAATTATTGTTGAGATAGACTCACAGGATGTCATTCTGCCGGAAAACACACAGATCCAGGTGAAAAAGGTCGATTTAGGATCTGAGATCACAGATTCTGTGCGCTCATCAATGCAGGAAAATCAAAAAGAACTTGAACAGATTTATGCCTATGATATTTCATTCTGGAATGATGGGGAAGAGTTTGAACCGTCTGATGGAGTGAAGGTAACATTTAAACTCCCGGATACCATGACTGGAGAACAAGTCGATGAATCAGAAATTTTCCATGTGAAAGATGGGGAAGATGTTGCTGAATTTGTTCCGAAGACAGTAGAAGGAGATCAGGAGATTAGCTGCCAATCGGTAGGATTTTCGGTTTATGGAATCGCTGTGGTGCAGGCAGAGGAATGGATTTCGATTTATACGGCAGGAGATTTGCAGAATATACAGAATAACTTATCTGCAAACTATAGGTTAATGAATGATATTGATCTGTTAGGGGTGAAATGGACACCATTAGGTAATACCCCAGCAGGGTCGCTCGCCGAGAGTATGACTTTTTATGGTAATTTTGATGGGCAAAATCATACGATATCAAATTTTAAAATCAAACCAAATGAGCCTCGTACTTTTGGCATTGGTTTATTTGGAGTAGTGGGTACTGGAACTATTAAAAATCTAAATATAGACTCTGCTTCGATTGTCGGAACTATAGATTCTGGATCGTCACGGTGTGGTATATTAGCCGGTTCATGTAATGGAAAAATAGAAAACTGTCACATAAAAAATTCAATAATAGATATTGAAACAGCATCATCTGTCAGCATAGGAGGAATAGTCGGAGCTGCAATAAATATACAGGCCAATAATTGCTCCTATCAAGGAGAATTGAATATAAAATCTATAAAAAGTAAAGAATTATTTCATAATGTAGGGGGACTTTTTGGAGATTCACTTTACGGGAATATAACAAAGTGCTTAAATTATGGAAATATTTCTGTTGAATACACGAATGGCGCTTCTCCATATGAGATAGAGGTTGGAGGAATTAGCGGAAATGCTGGATCTAATTCTGAGGAAACAGTAATGGAACAGTGCGCAAATATGGGAAACATAAGTGTTGGAAATAATTATAAATTTGAAAGTTGTATAGGAGGAATTGCCGGATATCATGAAGGTGGAGATATTATTGACTGCTACAATAATGGACAATTGGAAGACCAAGGAACTGCAGGCATAGTAGGTCGTGCAGGTGTTGTAACACCAGTGTACATAACAACTAAAATTGAAAACTCTTATAATTTGGGAAAAGCAGATTATGGAATAGTCAGGTGTACTTCTTATGATAGGCGGGGAAATGTAGACGTAAAAAACTGTTATTATATTAACACAGCAGAAAATGCGTATGCTAAAAGCGAGAGAAATATATATCTTACGAATGTAAAAAGATGCAGTGCCAGTGAAATGAAACAGCGGAATACCTATCAAAATTTTGATTTTGATGACACATGGAAAATGGGACTGGATGACTATCCATATCCAGTTCTACAATTCCAGGATTATATGCCATCTCAACCGGATATTCCCGATACGTCAGACAGCGATGAGCAGTTGGGCTGGGTAAAATTTGAAAATGGTAAAGTTGGATATTATATTTCTGAGAATAATCAGTGCCATCTGCTGAAATCATGTGTACGTGAATTAAATTACACGGATGGAAACGGCGTGATTTTCACTGGTAAATGGAAATTTGACGAAAATGGCTATGCTATAACAGGTATAGATAAAGGACTGTATTATTATGACAAAGAAGACGGAGTGTATCCATATGGAATGTGTGTTCCGGATAAAGAAGTGGATGAAATTCTGAAAGAGGAGTACGATCAGTTCCATATCCGTCCATCGACAGTAATGAGCAGATATTCGTTCATCTCAACATATATGGACGATATGAATTATTTATCGTATATTCTTTCTGCCAAGATCGATGATGGCTGGATGAGATTGACCGGGTATGTATTCCAGACATTGAGAAAACAGCGTGGATATGTGGATATTGATGATATAAACGTTGAGTATTTAATGGAAGAGTCAAATAACAGAAAAATCCTGGCTCAGATGATGGATTTAAAATTCCCGGAACAGGAAAATACGGAAGCAAAGCCAACCCCGGAGGCAGTGGTTAATGCTTGGGATGAAGTAATAGATGAAGTAGAATATGCCGAATTCATAGCAGAAAAAATTGCCGACGCATCGAAAAATGAAAAAAAATATTCGAATTCATTTAAGAAATTGATGAAGGAGGTCAAGAAAAAAGAAGATAGTGGAGAGAATAATAAAAAGAAAATTTTGGAGGGTGTTGGAAAACAGAGTTATGAAACATTTAAAGTAATTATGGAACAGGCGAATGGCTGGTCAGACGCGCTTAAGGATTGTTCAGAAAAAATAAGCTATCTGAATGCTCTGGAAGAGTCAATTAATAAGATCGACTCCAGAAAGGTACAAAACATTCAGAAGCTGAAGAATGCAGTTTCGGAATTAAAGAGTAATTATAAAAAACAGATAAAATTCCAGGTACTTGAGACCAGCTTTGCACTAATAGAACAGGCAAATTTGTGGGATGAAGTTGTGACCGGAGAAAAAAATCCATTAGCAGACTGGACTTTTACAGAAGACCCGAAAGAAAATCCGAAATATAATGTGGCCAAGATTGCAACAGATGTTATAAAAAAATCTGTGGAGGGAGGTCTCCCTTTACTCAAGACATTCAGTCAGGCCATTACTACGATCCAGACAATTGATGGAAGACCGGAGGCTGTTAATACGATTGCCCAGTCGCAAATGCTTTATACGGTGGCGTATGACGTTCTTCGGGAAAAAGAGGACAAGTTTTTAATAGACGGAAATTCAGAGAATTTAGCGGACTATTTAAATGCCTTTGAATTTATGAGATGCATAACGCTTTTGAGATATCAGAATATGAAAGCAGTGTATGCATCTATATACAATAGAGATAATCTGAAACAAGTTAAAGTAGATTTCCTGCAGAAAGAAATTAATAAGCTTCAGAGAATCTCGCCGTTAAACTATTATGAAAACGAGTTCAGTCCTCTGACATTTGCCGGTTCATGGGATGAATCGGGAGAAAAATATTACTATGGAACGAATGGAGATGAGAGATTTTACATAGAAAACAGATGGGCCTACATTGATGGCAAACGGTACTATTTTGATCAGAATGGTCGGGTTTTAGTCGGAGCACAGAAGATCATGGATGAAACCGGAGAAGGGGAATATTACTTCAGCACAGGTGATGGCTCAGAATATAATAAGGATCATCGTGGAGCAATGCAGACTGGACCGATTGAAATCAATGGCAAAGAATATTATTATGATTCAAATTCAGGAGTAAATCGTGGCCGGAAAGTAATAAACAGCCGGATCGAAATTGGACCAAAAGATTACCGGTATTATGGACCTGATGGTGCTTACGACAGAGAAAAAAGTGGATTTTCAGAAGTTACGGATACAGATCCAAACCATAAGTTCTATGATAAAGGCGGAATCCGTTATGCAACCAACTGCCCGGTAGATATTATTATTTACGATGAAAACGACAATATGGTCGGGAAAATTGTAAATGATCAGGTGCAAAATGTGACGGATGATGAAATCGACGTATATGTTGATTCTGCGGGACAGAAGATCGTTGGCGTTCCGCAGAATGGCAAATATAAACTGGAGATTATTGCCCGTGCTGCAGGAGCTATGGATTATTCTGTTGCCGAGTTTGCATCAGATGGTTCTGGTTTGATTGGAAAGACGGACTATCGCGCTGTGACACTTAACCAGGCGGATCATTTCTATGGAATTACAGAATCAATGTTCTATGATGGTGAAGAGCATAATTCATATCGTCTGCTGAAAGAGAATACAGAGATTGAGTTGGCCGAATATCAGGATACATTGACAAGTTATCTGATCAATGCTTCGGCAGAAGGACATGGAACTGTTGAAGGAAGCAAAGCTGCAATTCGTGGCGACTTTGCGAAATTAACAGCGAAGCCAGATAGTGGATATTGTTTTGCCGGCTGGTATGATAAAGATGGCAATTGTGTATCAAAAGAACTTGAGTTCCGATTCAGAGTATTGGAAGAGCAGAACTTTACTGCCAAATTTACGGTAAGAGGGGCATCAGATAGTGGATCGGATAGTTCAGACGACAGTGATGATACCTCCTATATACCGAAACGAGGAGTAACAGGAAAGTGGATAAAGAATGAAAAAGGCTGGTGGTATCAGAGAATAGATGGTACATGGCCACATGATGAATGGTGCGAACTGGAATATTTGGGACGAAAAGAGTGGTACTATTTTGACAAGAATGGCTATGTGGTTTCTGGCTGGTTGAAATGGAATGGATGCTATTTCTATCTGAATCCGATTTCTGATGGCTGGTTTGGCAGAATGGAAACAGGATGGAAGAAAATTGATGGAAAATGGTATTATTTAGAACCAGTTTCTGGCCAGAATAAGGGACATTTGTTCGTGAATACAGTCACTCCAGATGGATACAAAGTAGATTCGAATGGAGCCTGGATGAAATAAAAAATAGGAACGGCACTGCTCCATCGGTATTTACATCTGAGAAAGAGGCAGTGCCGTTTTTCAAACTTAATTTAGGGCGCTATGTCAATAGATAGGGGAGAATTCGTCAGAATCCCGTGTGAAAAGCAGCGTGGGTGTTCTTACGGGCATATAATGTATAAGAACACTTAATAATTCCATTTACGTCTACTATCTTTTCCAGCGATCCTCGATGAATTGCAATATTTGTTTTCGGCATAAATGTCAAACAAACATTTTACATCCCTGCCGATATGGAAAATGGTTTCGGAATCAATGTCAAATAATATGTAAATACAGTCAGTTGTTCATCGCTGAGATTTAAAATTTCCTGAAGTCTCACCATTAAGGCATCCATTAGTATGTCAGGTGATTTGTTAAAAAAGAAATTTTTCCCCGAAAACTGGGAAATATAAGAAGCTGCAATAAGGAGCTGCATGAAAATTACATTTAAGGATATTTATGTCTGAAAATTGACTTTTTTGCTGACACCCTTTATACTACGTAGAGGAAAAGTCAAAAAAAG
>ERZ856578.1880-NODE-1880-length-36916-cov-8.207253_pt1 | contig 36916 bp, 34 predicted proteins | sample MGYA00514384_ERZ856578 | MGnify/ENA primary metagenome ERZ856578 (study PRJEB29103, sample SAMN06111958) | human gut metagenome | biome: human gut; feature: ankylosing spondylitis patient; material: healthy_person | host: Homo sapiens | place: China:Hangzhou...
TGGTGACCCGTACGGGATTCGAACCCATGTTACAGCCGTGAAAGGGCCGTGTCTTAACCACTTGACCAACGGGCCGGAAAAGGCGATCCGTGAAGCGCCCGTGACGCTTCACGGATCTTTGGTAGCGGCGACTGGATTTGAACCAGTGACACTCCGGGTATGAACCGAATGCTCTAGCCAACTGAGCTACGCCGCCATTGTGCTTGTCTCGAACAGGCAACAATTACTATAGCAGATGTACCCTGATTTTGTCAAGCCTTCTGCTGCAATTTTTTCAACTTTTTTTGCGCGGCGTTATTTCAGCCCCGCGTGAAGCGAATTGCGTTCACCGGACAGCCGTTGGCAGCGTCCGCCACGCGGGCAGTCCGTTTCGGCGCAGGCAGCGCTTGAACGGTGGAGACATGGCCTACGATCTGGAATACCTCCGGCACGGCGGCGGCACACATTCCGCAGCCGATGCAGCGGGTGGAATCAACGGTCAAGGTCATGGCGGCACCCCCATTCGACAGAATGTCTATATTATAGCAAAATACGGCGGCTTTGCAACTGCTTTCTGCGCTGCCCGGCGGAAATACGCCGGTAAGTCTTACCGAATTTGTAACACTTTATTCATTTACTTGCCATGGGGTTTGTGCTATGCTTGAGACGTTATGTAGACCGAACTGACCGGCAGAGAGCCGGGGAACATAGGAGGTATTTATGAGGATACGCATTCGGAAGCTCACATCGCTGCTGCTGTCGCTGAGCCTGCTCAGCGCACTGACGCTGCCCGCTGCCGCTTCGGCGGCAATGGGGGAGGACCTGACCGCAAAGGACACCCTGATTCACCGGGAAACGCAGCTTTCCACCAATGTGTTCTGGAGTGAGGCGTATTCCGATCTGCGGACGGAAAATCTCATTACCTACACGCCCAATCAGGCGGTGACGCCCATTGTCACCTATGGCGATGTGCTGACGGACCGTTCCAGCGTGGCGGATATGGCCGCGGCTCTGGAGGCGGAGGGCTACCGCGTTGTGGCGGGCATCAACGGCGATTTCTACAATGTGAATACGGGACTTCCCATCGGCCTTGTGGTGACGGACGGGGTGCTCCGCAGCAGCGACGCCGGGTACTATGCTATCGGCTTCCGCGCCGATGGCACCGCGATTTTGGGAAAGCCCTCTATCCGTGTTTCCGCTGATCTCGGCTATACGGTGGATGACGGATTTGGGACGTCCACCGAGGTTATCCGCCCGGTGGCGGCGGTGAACAAGGCCCGGACCAACAGCGGCATTTTCCTCTATACCTACGATTTTAACGCTAAGCATACCACCGGCACAACGGAGGCCGGTGTGAACGTGGTCTGCGCCATTGAGGAGGGCAGCCTCACTATCGGCGGGACCGTAACGGCCCGGGTGGAGCGCGTGGAGGAGAGCACGGTCACGGCGCTTCAGCCGGGAGAGATCGTGCTGTCCGCCAATTCTCAGGCGGATACATACTACAGCGGCGCGCTGCAAAGTATGCAGCCGGGAAGCACCGTGACCCTGAGCGTTACGGCTGCGGACGAGGGCTGGAACGATGTGAAGTACGCCGTGGGCGCGCTGTACTGCCTTGCTGAAAACGGCGTCGTGGCCTCCGGCCTTGCGGCGGGCACAAATCCCCGCACCGCCGTAGGGCAGAAGGCGGACGGTACGCTGGTATTCTATACCGTTGACGGACGCCGCAGCGGCCATTCCATCGGCGCGTCCATGACGCAGGTGGGCGAGCGGCTTCTGGAACTGGGCTGCCAGACGGTGCTGTGTCTGGATGGCGGCGGGTCCACCAATCTGGCGGTGACGACGCCGGATTCCACAACGGCAACCATCATTAACCGTCCCTCCGAGACCGGGCGCAAGGTCACAAATCAGGTGTTTTTAGTGGCCTCCGACCGCGCCAGCGGCGATCTTGACCACTTCTATGTCCACGCCGCCAGCGATTACGTGCTGGCCGGCAGCAGCGTCTATGTCACGGCCACTGGCGTAGACAGCAGCTTTATTCCTATGCCTGTCCCGAATCATACGCTGACCGCCAGCGCGGGAACGCTGGAAAACGGTGTTTTGACCACGCCCACCGGCGGCGGTGACATTACGGTCACGGCCAGCGGACGTGGCGCCAGCGGCAGCACAGTGGTCCACGCCATCTCTACCCCGGACTCCATTACCCTGAAAAACGGCACCTCTAACCTGACAACGCTGACGGTGACGCCCGGAAGCAAAACAACCCTGACCGCCGGAGCGATCTGGAACCACCTGACGCTGGGGGCGGATGCCAAGGCGTTTACATGGTCCGTCAGCGGCAACGTCGGAACGATAGATGACATCGGTCCGGTGGACGGAAATGCTGTGTTTACTGCCACCACCCCTGGCAGCGGCAGTTTGACCGTGTCCGCTGGAGGAAAAAGTGTGACGATCCCTATTTCCGTGACGCAACTCCCTCTGCTGACGGTGGAGGATTTTGAAAACGAACAAATTGCATTTTCCAGCGGCACGTATCTGAATGTATTCCGTACCAATGCCGGTCAATATGTGCAGCGGGGGCACTACGCAGGAAAGCTGGATTATACGCTCACCGAAGATACCGGCTGGTTTGCAACGGCTTCCGGTAGTGGATTTTCCAATCTTGAAAAGCCCTATACCGCGCTGAACCTGTGGGTCTATGGCGATGCCTCGGGCAACCAGCTCTCTCTGTTGTATACGGACGGTACGATGAACGGACTGAGACTGCCGGTGACGCTGCTGGACTTCACAGGCTGGAAGCAGGTCAGCGTTACGCTGCCGCAGGCATTTACGCTCAGCGGCTTGGTTGTGAATGCGCCGCCCGCTGTTGACAGCGATGGAAATCCCATTACGGCCAACACGCCCCGCACCGGCACGGTCTACATCGACCAGATCACCGCCGCCTTCCCCGGCACGGTGGACAATGCTCCGCCGGTGGTAACGGCTACGTTGGATCAGCAGAATTGGGCGGTGGACATCAAGGTTTCCGACGGTGTGGACGGGATTCTGCCACTGTCCTCTATTACGGTGGCACGGAACGGCGACACGGGGCAGGTGTTGGAGGGCTATGACACTGCGACAGGTACGATGAAGTATTATCTTCCCGGCCCCGGTGAGGCGAATGAGGCCACCCGTGTGACCGTTACCGCTGCGGATGCTTCCGGCAATATCGGCCGGGCCAGTGTGGATATTCCTCCCTATGGCGTGAGTCATAAGTTTACAGATATTGATAATTACTGGGCGGCGGACTATGTGGACTTCCTGTATAATGCCGATATTACCACCGGCTACAGCGACGGTACGTTCCGCCCCAACCAGAACATCAGCCGCGCCCAGTTCGCGGTCATGCTCTACCGTTATCTGAAGCTGGACGCAAATAAGTATGAGTCCGTTTCTCTGCCCTTTATGGATCTGGGGCAGATTCCGGCCTATGCCCTCCCCGCAGCCAAGGCGCTGTACAGCGAGGGCATCATCACCGGCTCGGAAAAGAACGGGAAGCTGTACTTTAACCCCGACAGCTCTCTGACACGGGCACAGGCCGCCGCCATGATCGGCCGCACGCAGGCCAAGGGCTATGCGGAGGCGGAACTGACCTTTACCGACAACGGTAAAATTCCTGCCTACGCAGCACCGTATATCCGCACCATGACAGCGCAGGGCGTCATCAGCGGCTACAGCGATGGCAGCTTCAAGCCCAACAATAATATTACCCGCGGACAGATGGCAAAAATCCTCTACAATCTGATGTGATTTACAGAAAAGCCTCCGGGCCAGCCTGTTTTCAGGTTGGCCCGGAGGCTTTATTTTATGATTTGGTATTACAAGGAAGGTGTTCAGCTGAGAAGAACGGAGCGGGCCAGTCGGATACCGCTTTCCGTTTTCGTGACGCGCCGGAGAAAGGTCTCGATGCTTTGCCGACTGAAGCTGTTTTCCGATGCGTTGGCGATGTAGTCCGCCTCTAAAAGAATCTGGTAGTCCGCACCGTCTACGTTGATATAGGTGTGGTGATGCCCCACCAGATAGGCGACCCGCTCAATCTGCTCCGGCGACAGGCCGGTGTCGGACAAAAATGCCCGGACCAGCGGAATGCCCTCCTGCTCCTGATATTTTCCGTTGGTATTGCCGTACTTTTCCCGGCACAGAGGGCAGGCGATGTCATGGGTGATGGCGGCGGTCTCTAAAATGAATTGCGCATTGGCATCCAGTCCCTCCAGCTCACCGATGGTTTTTGCGTAGGTCCAGACGCGAATCAGGTGGTCAATATCGTGAATATTGCCCGCCGAGTAGTCGATCATTTTCTCCAAAAGCTGCGCGATGCTCATAAACGTACCCTCCGTGATTTTTGCTTTGCGGCACTATTATAGCAGGCGGCAGTGTGCTTTGCAACGGCAGGCCGCTGGACAAATAGGGCAGGGTACTCTATACTGAATATAGTAAAGTGCGGGAGAATGGCGTATGAATTTTTTTGAGTTGCTGAATATCAGCCCCGGCGTCACTGCCGTGATCGGCAGCGGCGGTAAGACGAGCCTTCTGCGGCGTCTGGCGGCGGAGGCGCCGGGAACGGTGCTCCTCTGTACCACCACCCATATCCGCCCATTTGCAGAATACCCGCTGCTGACGGATGCGGCGGCGGAGACCGTCCTGCAAGCCTTGACTTCAGAGCGGGTCCTCTGCGTGGGGACGCCCTGCGAAAACGGTAAGCTGACCGCGCCGCGTCTGCCGATGGAAATGCTGGCCGCGCTGGCAGACTATATGCTGGTGGAGGCCGATGGCTCCCGGCAGATGCCTCTGAAGGCCCACGCAGCCCATGAACCGGTGATACCCGCGTGTGCGGAGCGGGTTATCTGCGTGGCAGGGGCCTCCGGGTTCGACCGACCGATTCGGGCGTGCGTCCACCGGCCGGAGCGCTTCTGCGCCCTGACCGGCGCGGCGGAGACGGACACTGTTGCGCCTCTGTTGGCGGCCCAGGCCATTTTGACGGAGGGCCTCTGCGATACGGTATTTTTAAATCAGGTGGACAATGCGGAGCTTCTTGGGCGGGTCATGCCATTTTTGCGGACAGCGGCGGCAGGCGGCCTTTTTACGGCAGCGGGGAGTCTGCAAGGAGATTGGGGAAAGCGGTTTTAGTGCGCATTGCAGGGACTGCTCCGCGATTTTGTAAATTTCCGGCTTTTTCGCAAAAGCACTTCACAGAATCCCACTTTCATGTTATAATTTAATAGAATTTTAGCAGATTCGCTGCTTTTTGTGTGCAAATTTAGGATAGATGGAGAGAGTACCATGAATACGCAAGAACATTCGGCCCGTACCCTGTTCCCCAAAATCGGTATGCGGAATGTCAAGACCGCTTTGGCCGCCGCGCTGTGCGCGCTGGTCTACTATTTTCTGGATCGGGGACCGGCGTTTGCCTGCATCGGCGCTATTTTCGGCATGGGCGGCAGCTATGACGAGAGCCGTCAGTTCGGCGGCAATCGCTTTTTCGGCACGATGGTGGGGGGCCTGCTGGGTATGGGTCTGTTCGCGATCTACATGGAGCTGTTTCCTGATGGCAGCAACCGCTGGTTTTTGATTCCGCTGACGTTTATCGGTGTGATTCTGCTGATTCTGCTGTGCCAGCACGTGTGGGTGGGCGGCGTTCAGCCCGGCGGCGTGGTGCTGTGCATTCTGCTGTTCAATACCCCTATAGATACCTACATCACCTACGCGCTGGACCGTATTTTTGATACCGGCATCGGCGTTTTGGCGGCGATGTTTGTCAACGGGATGCTGCCGGGGGGCTTTACCTTTGGCTTTATGCACCGTTTTTACCTCCGTATCGGCATCCGGGACGATGTGGTGGATGAGTTCATGCATTCCGCATGAGCGGACATTCAACAAAGAAAAGTCTCTCTGATGCGGAACACTCTACAATGAGAGGACAATTGTACGTGTATAAAGGAAAAGCGCCATAATAATTTGGACAAACGTAAACGGTTGGATTATAATGTGTGACGATTAAAAAACGGCGCGGGAAGGCTGAGCATAGTAGGAGAAAGATAATGGTGAGATTGCGGATTCGCAGGGTCACTGCATGGAATATCGGCGCAACGGTGGTCGTGGGATTGATGTTCTTTGTGATCTCGTTCTGGGGCAATCGGGAGTTCCATGTGCTGCAGGATGCGACAGAGCGGTATATCCTCTGCGAGCGTGCGGCTAAAAATTTGCAGGATGGCTCCAATTATCTGACGGAGCAGGTGCGATTATTTGCTATCACCGGCCAGCAGGTCTATATGGACAATTATTTTGCCGAGGCCGCCGATGGCCGCAGGGAAAAAGCGCTGGAGGAGCTGCGCCCCTATTTTGAGGGGACGCACACCTTTACCGCGCTGCAAACGGCGCTGAATTATTCCGAGGACCTGATGGATACCGAATATTATTCCATGCGGCTGGTGCTGGAAGCCAAGGAGGTGCCGGAGGACACATGGCCCGCTGCCGTGCGGACAGTGGAGCTTTCCGCTGCCGATACGCAGCTCACGGCGGAGAACAAGCTCCGTCAGGCGCAGCGTATCGTTTGCGACAATGCGTACCAAACTGTTCGCAGTGAGATCATGGGGCAGATAACAGAATGCATGGACAGCCTTATTCAGCAGACCCGGGATGAACAGGGGCGGGCCACGACGATTTTTGAAGATATGTATCGTAAAATGGAGATCGGCGTTGCTGTCCTGGTGGTTATGATGCTGACCATGTGCGTGATGGTGCGGAGGCTGGTGGGTCTGCCGCTGATGAAGTGCAACCAAAGCATCCGGCAGGGTGAGCGCTTTCCGGTGGAGGGCGCAGCGGAGCTGCAGACCATGGCGGAGACCTATAATAAGGTCTATCTGGAAAATCAGGAGGCGCAGGTGCTCATCCGGCACAAGGCGGAGCATGATCCGCTGACGGACCTGCTGAACCGCGGCTCCTTTGAAAAGCTGCTGAAGCTCCACGAGGAGGGCGAAGCGCCGTTTGCGCTTATCATTGTGGATGTGGACTGCTTCAAATCCGTCAACGATACCTGCGGCCACGCCGCGGGCGATAAAACGCTGAAGAAGGTGGCGGAACTGCTGCTCACGGCGTTCCGCAGCATCGACCATGTGTGCCGTATCGGCGGCGACGAGTTTGCAATCATCATGGTGGAGATGACCAGCGATCTGGCATACACCATTCAGGAGAAAATTGACGCGGTGAATGAGACACTGACAAAGCAGGAGGGCGATGGCCCCAAGGTATCCCTGAGCGTCGGCGTTGCGTTCTCTGACAGGAAGAACCCCAGCAGAACGATTTTTGAGGATGCGGATAAGGCGCTGTACGAACAGAAGAACCACGGAAAATGCGGATGCAGCTTCTATGAGGGCCTGCCGGCGGAAACAGAAACCTCGGAACACTAAGAGAAAAAGCAATAAAAGGAGCCCGGTCTCTAAATTGAGACCGGGTTCCTTTTCCCTATATACCGTTCCCTACAAACGGCTTCAGGCAGCGTATTTCACGCTTTCCCACACACGCGCAGTTAAAATAGATAGTGTTTTTAAACGGAGGTCCAGATTTCGCCGTTTTTGCATACAAAGGCGGCGGCCTCGGAATAGGCGTAATTGTTCATGGCGTCCCGCATTTCGTAAATCATGGCATAAGTACCGTCAGGCAGGGCCATCTCTCCGAAAGCGGTGTCCTCCGTCACGGTGAAGGTGTCCGCCGTGTAGGGCTCAAAATCGTCCTCACCCTCGAAGGAGGCCATGTACCAGATGGTTGTAAGCTCGTCGCCGGGCTGGAGCAGGCGCAGCTCCTTATCGGCCATGCCGTGATCGTCAATGCCCTGCCGTGCACCCAGAATGCTCCACTCCTGCGTGGTGAAGTCATAGGCGACCTGCAGGTTATAGGGCTCGCCGTTGAGCAGCACAGGCACAGCGTAGAGGTTGTAGTCCGCGCTGTCAAAGCTCAGCTCCATATAGGCAAGATGACCGTCAATGCTGCCCCAGACGCCCCGGAAGTTATCGGAGAACACACCGTTTTCCCAGTCGCCCTCCATGTCATTGTCTGTGCCCAGTTTCAGCATCATGTCATTTTCTTCGTCCGTATAGTAGAGGGAGAAGCCGATGCCGGCCAGAATGTCATTGGCCTCCGGCCCCAGCGTCAGAACGGAGTTTCCGTTCTCATCCAAATCCAGCGGCATTCCGTCCCAGTTCATGGTATAGAGATTTTGAATTTCCGGCAGCGAATCGAGGTCCATATCGGAGATATAGTCCATTCCGTCCTCATCCAGCTCGCCGGTGAGCTCATAGGCGTAGAAATACTTGAAGGCAGTCCCGGCACCCAGCGCCGCGTAGCCGGTGAAGTCATCCAAATCACCGTTATAGGAATAATAGCAGCTCAGGCCGGTAGCATCGGCACGATATGGACCGCCAACCTGATAGAGCACACAATCATCCAGCGCGTCCAGCACCTCCTGCGCGGAACGCAGCGCGCCAGAGCTCAAGCGGGCCAGATGGCCGAGGTCCACCATGTTGGTGTAGCCCTGCTCCCGGGTATTGCCGCCGTAGTTTTCGCTTTGGGCCGCCGTTCTGGCAAACTGGGAGAAGAAGGCGGGATCGTCGCACGCCAGAGACAGCGCCTCTGCGCCGAAGACCTCGTAGGCGTCCAGCAGCGGACCAACCTTGGAAAGATCGGTGAGGGACAGGGTGGTGTTATCCTGCGTCCCCACAGCCTCACAGCCGCTATAGTAGGCATCGCAGATGATTTTGCCAAGCGCCGCACCGTCCATAGTGGGCTTCTGGGCCAGTGCGCCTACCCACTGGGAATAGTACCAGCCGTTGGCAGGCTCCGTTTCCTCGGAGGCCACCAGATAATGCGCGATATCGGAAAATGTATTTGCCACGTCTACCGTAGCCATCAGACAGGTGTCAAAGCCCACCAGTTCCAAGGGCTGACGGTCCGCAGAGGGCGTCCATACATTCGTGAACGCCTCGTACATCTCGTCCAGCGTCAGGGAGTCATAGTCATACAGCTCGTCGAAGGACGCGCCGGACACGCTGCCGCCGCCATGGTTCCAGAATACAACAGCCGTGCGCTGGGCGGGATAGTTTTCCTTGGCAAAGTGCAAGAAGTCCTCCAGTGTGTCCTCTGCGCCCATGCTGGCGGAGGGCTGCTCGTCCACCAGTGAAAGCCCCTCGCTGCTGTATACCCAGCGCTGGAGCTTTTCGGCGTCCACAAGATCGTTCTGCCAGACGGAGGAGCCGCCGGTCTGAATGACCACGTTTACTTCTTCGGGTAGCTCCACCTCCATCAGCTCCGAGAGGTCGGAGGTGGCAAAGCCGCCGCCGGATTCCAGATCGCTGCCGCAAAGATACCAGTAAACGGCCCATGTTCCGTCTGCCGCGTCCGTTTCGTCAGAGGCGGGAGTGTCACCGCCGCAGGCGGTCAGGGAAACGAGCATGACCAGCGCCAGCAGCAGGGAAATCACATTTTTACGCATACCATTCCTCCTTAAATTCCAAGAAGCTGCCGCTTTTTCGCCGTAAATTCCTCTTCGGTGAGGATACCGGCGTCCATCAGGGCCTTGTACTTTTGAATTTCCTCAATGGCGTTTGCCGGGGCGGCGGGCTGCGCTACCTGCTGCGCGGGAGCCGCCTTGGCGCCGGGATATTCCTCCCGGGCCGCCGGATCAATGAAGCGCATCAGCTTCAGCGCAAGGGCGTGGAGCTGCTCGGCCTTTTCCTGATAGTCCTTCATGTAGCGCTCGGCGCTGGGATTCTCCCGGTCAAACTCGGGAGCGTCCAGCTTTTCGTGGAAGCTGTGCCAATAGGGATGCTCCAGCGTCAGCTCCACATGGAAATTCTTGATGGGCGGGTCCATCTCAAATTCCGGGCGGTTGCGTTCGCTTTCCCGCTCCCATTCCCGGCGGGCGTCCTCGTCATCGTTGAGGTGACGCATCCGCTCCAGCGTTTGAATGTGCTCATATTCCTGCCGCTGAAGCTGGAACTGGGCGATGAGCGGCGCAATCTCATTCATCCGGGCGGGGACAATGCTTTCATGGCAGCGCAGAACGCCGGCTCCGCTCTCGTAGATGGGGGAGGTATCCTCTAAAATGCGGAAGCCCTTCAGGGCGGCGGCGGGGAAGACCCATGCCCGATCATTGTCCTTCAGACGGAACAGACCGTGGGCCTCGTCCACCTGAAGATATCCGCTGAGAAAACCGTAGCTGATTTGGAATGTCTTTGAAAAGCTGCTCCGCAGAGCGGCATTTTCATCATAACGGGCAATGTACTGCCGGAAATCTGCCAGCGTCATCTTGCCCTGAACGCCATCCGGCAGGTCAATTTTATTATCGCAGTCCTTGCAGATGGCTTCATTTTCAAATTTCGTTGCCAGAAAGCGGGGAGTAGGACTGCCGCAGATGGGGCAGAGCTTCTTGGTGTTGCTGAATAATCCCATGATTTCGTTCCTCCCAAAATGTGATAAGATAGCCTGTTTATATCGTGTGGCCCGTCAGCGGTGTGTCCGGCGTGGGCAGGCAGCCGCGGGGGTGAAAGCCAAGGAGCCTTGCCGCAAGAGAGACCGGGAACCGGTCCAGTACACGGTTCAGTCCGGCGGCGGAGTCATTATAAATAAGGTAGCTGGTACGCAGCATTTTTTCATAGCCGTTCATGGCGTTCAGACACCGCAGACCGTCCGGAGTGGAGGCAAGGGCGGTGTGGTATCCGTCCACAGCGGAGAGGTGGGACAGCGCGTGGGCGATGACAGCGGCCTGTGCCTCCGCGGCGGCGGGGGTCGATTCGGCTGTAATGGGTGCCTGCTTGGCTTGAATCTCCTCCAAAATGGCGGGGACGACGGGCAGCGCGTAGAGCTCCGGCAGACGCAGCAGCATATTGAGCGCATCAAAGCGGGAGGCGAGCTGCACGCCGATCTGGCTCATGGCGCTGCCAGCGTTTTCATCCAATACAGACAGTTTGTGCCGCACGGACAGCAGCCAGCTCCCCAGCAATATCAGCAGCAGCGCTGCAATGATGAGCGGATACATAGCGTCCACCTCCATTTCTGCCGTTTTTAAAATGTGCGTCGGGGGTTGCTGTCAACAAAGCAGCGGATGCGGATCGTGCCGCATCCGCTGCCGGAGAGCTTGGATTATTCCTGAACGAAGTAAAGGCCGTTGAGGCCGCTGTCATCGGACAGGGCGATCATCACGGTCTGGCCCAGATCGCTGAAGACGCAGAAATAAGGAATGCTCTGGCCGTCGTTGTCCACGGTGACGCCGACGCAGAGAGAACCGTCATCGTCCTGCAGCAGCTCGTAAACACCGTCAAGGCTGCCGCCGCCCTGCACGATCTGCATTGCGCCATCCTCGCCGAAGACGAATTGGAGCGTACCGCCATAAAGGCTCAGAGTCTGTGTAGCGTCATCGTCATCCATTTCCTCACCGTCCAGATAGCCGCCGGCGAAGTTCCAAGTGGTTCCCTCCAGCTCGGGAGGATCGATGCGGGTGATATCCGTCATGAGGTTGAACTTTTCGCCGGTATCTTCCGGGGTCTCGGTGTCCGCAGTGTCATCCGGGGTGGTGTCCTCGGTGGGAGCGGGGTCTGCGGTATCATCGCTCGTATCGTCGGAGCCGCCGCAGGCGGCCAGAGACAGGACCATCATCAGGCTCAGCAAGAGTGCAAGAAACTTTTTCATCGTAATTCTCCTTGTATGTATTTTGGGGTTTGCGGCGAACAGCGTTGCTGTTGTACCCAGTATATAACACCGGGTACGAAAAAAGGGCGTTTCTGCACGAAACGCCCTGAAACTGTCATGAAACGTATGGGGGACTACAGAGAGACTCGCAGAAGGAAGCGCCCATTCTGAACGGCGAAGCTGTAAATACCGCCGTACCGCTCCGCAATGGCACAGATGCTCCGCACGCCGCTTCCATGCCCCGGCTGGTTCGAGACGGGAATCCCGTGCTCAAAGCGGACAGTATCCACGCAGTCATTGACCACCTGAAGAAAGAGCTTGCCGCTCTTTTCGTAGGTCTGCACCTCAATGCTGCCGCTCTCGCCTATCTGCTCCGCCCGCCGCCGACAGGCGTTCAGCGCGTTTTCAAGAGCGTTGGACAGCAGCACGCAAAGGTCGCTTTCGGTCAACGGCAGAGCATGGGGCAGCTCCGCGTGGATGGACAGGGGAATCCCCTTTGCGGCGGCCCGCCCCGCAAAGGAGGAAAAAATCAGATTGGCGGCCTCGTTTTCGCAGTAGACCGTAACGCGGCTGGCTTCAATCTCATCGCTGATAGAGCGGATATAGGACTGCGCCTGTGTGTACTGACCGTTTTCAAGACACGCGGAGAGATATTGCAGATGATGGCGCAGATCGTGGCGGTAGGCCCGGGTCTTATTCTGGGATTCCCGCATGGCCTCAATTTCCCGCACCGCTTGGTGGACCTGCAAATTCAGGCTGTTCTGCATCTGCTCGAGGTAGGTTCTGGCCCGCTGCTCCTCGGAAAGCCGGAAGACGAAAATCAGATACGCAACGCTGCATACAAAGGGCATGAACTCCACCACCGTCGGGGAACCGCTGGAGAGAAGATTTGTATAGACCCGCGTCAGATAGTCGAAGGCATAGTACACAGCCGGGATGATGCCGAACTGGCATTGAATCGGTGCAGGATATTGGGAGACGGAGCGCACGGCGGGCGCGGCCCGCAGCAAAAGCAGAAGCAGCGGCACGGTCAGCGCCAGCTCCACGGCCTGCTGCATGGCGTCTCCGCCGGCGCAGAGCTCCACGATGAGCAGCGCCAGCCAGCGGCGGAGCTGACAGCAGAGATACGCGGTCAGCACGGAGATAACGGGCCAGAGCCGCTGCCGGCTCAACAGGCACAAAATGAGAATCAGGGGAAGGTGGGTGTGCAGGGGATAAAGATACTGTCCCAGCTCCGGCGTGATTCCAAAATAAACAACGGCCTGCAACAGAAAAATACCCAGCGTGAACAAAGCCATTTCCAGTACTTTGCGCCGGGACCATGTAATATTGCAGAAAGCGGCGGAGAGCACAATGCCGAACAGGCCCACCGCCACGGTGTTGCAGATATAGAGGGGCGTCACGTTAAAAACACCTGCTTTCTGCGGAAGGCGTATTCCAGATAGAGGTCCTTTACCTCTGTGTATTTTCCCCGGGGGAGGGGCAGCTCCGTGTCATCGGTCATGGTGATGGCCTTGGGCGCGATGCGCTTGATGTGCTCTAAATTGACAAGGAAGCTGCGGTGCAGCCGAAAGAACTGCTCATAGCCGGTCAACTGCTCGCAAAGATGGTCCATGCTGCCGGTGCTCTCCAACACGGTGCCATCCTCCAGATGGAGCCAGAGGGAGCGGCCCTGAACCTCGCAATAGCTCAGCTTTTCCAGCTCCACCCGGGTGATGCCGCTCTTGCAGCGGAGAATCAGACTGGAGCTGCTGCTTTTGTCACATTCGGCAATAACGGAGTCCATCAAGCAGTAGAAACTCTCCGCCCAAATAGGCTTAAGCTGGTAGAAATAGGCGCCTACGGAGTAGGATTCCACGGCAAATTCCGTGGAGGAGGTGAGAAAAATGATTTTAACACTGCTGTCAAACCGGCGAATCTCCCGGGCGGCCTCCATACCGTTTTCTCCGGGCATCAGCACATCCAGAAGCAGAATGTCGAAGCGCAGACCTTTTTCAATCTCCGCGATCAGCTCTAAAGGACTTTGGAAGGCCGCGGAGGAAAGGTCCGCATTCCGGTCCACACGGTAGCGGTCCAGAAGGACCTGAAGCGTGTTGAGTACGGACAGATCATCGTCGCAAAAGCCGATTCGCAGCATTCCATTACCCTCCCTTCGGCAAATTAAAATAATTATACCAGCTTTTTGGCGGAAATGGCAACCTCCCAAGGGTAAGATTTCCACAAATACCGCGGAAAATTTTTGCAAAATACCGAAAAGTAATCGATATAATGGAAAAAGCTGGAAAAAGCAGCGAAAACAGCAAAATAAGGCTTGAAAGCTGAAGACTTTTTACATATAATATATACGATTGAATCTGCCCTGACGGCGGATGCAAAATATGCTCCGGGACGGAATGCGACCGTTGGCCGGACACAGGAGGAGACTATGAGAGGTGTACACAGCGCGGTAGACGATATTCGCCGCAGCGTATTTACAGAGGTGGCCCGGCTGGCCTACAGCGGGGATGATTATACCGGTGTGGATATGATTCCCTATAAGATCGTTCCCGGAGAGGTGGCTCACCACCGGCATGACGTATTTCTGGAGCGGGCGGTGGTGTCCTCCAGAGTCCGGCTGGCTCTGGGCATGGATTTGAATCCGGGCGGTCCGTCTGAGCCCCTCAGCGCCAGCATCCGGGAGGCGGCTACGGATCAGAAGTATTTCCGGGAGCCTCTGGTCAATATTATCCCCTTTGCCTGTAATGCCTGCCCCCCCAAGCAGATTCGCATTACCGACAGCTGCCAGGGCTGCATTTCCCACCCCTGCATGGCGGTCTGCCCCAAGAACGCCATTTATCTGGACGAGAACAAGCACTGCCACATTGACCAGAGCAAGTGCATCAAGTGCGGCAAGTGCTTTAACCAGTGCCCCTACCGGGCCATCAGCAAGATCGAGCGCCCCTGCGCCGCCGCCTGCGGTATGGACGCCATTGAGTCTGATGAGCTGGGCCGGGCGAAGATCAACTATGATAAGTGTGTATCCTGCGGTATGTGCCTTGTCAACTGCCCCTTTGCCGCCATTGCCGACAAGAGCCAGATTTTCCAGGTCATTCAGGCTGTGAAGCGCGGTGAGGAAGTCATCGCCTGTGTGGCCCCCGCCTTTGTGGGCCAGTACGGCAAGGCGGCAACGCCCGCTAAGCTGAAGGCTGCTATGCGGACGCTGGGCTTCGCGGATGTGGTGGAGGTCGCCATCGGCGCGGACCTGTGCACCGTGGAAGAGGCCCATGACTTCTTGGAGGAGGTCCCGGAGAAGCTGGACTGGATGGGCACAAGCTGCTGTCCCGCATGGTCCATGATGGCCAAGAAGCTGTTCCCCCAATTCAAAGACAATATTTCCATGGCCCTGACCCCCATGGTCATTACGGCCCGCATGGTGAAAAAGGATCATCCCAACGCCCGCATCGTGTTCGTGGGACCGTGCTCCGCGAAAAAGCTGGAGGCCAACCGGCGCTCCGTCCGCTCCGATGTGGACTTTGTGCTGACGTTTGAGGAGCTTCTGGGTATGTTCGATGCCAAGGAGATCGACTTTGCCACGATTGAGGCCGATTCTGCCGATGGTATGAACGAGGGCTCCGGCATGGGCCGCGGCTTTGCCGTTGGCGGCGGTGTGGCCGCCGCCGTGGTGGAGGCCATTCAGCACATTGATCCCGACCGGGAGGTGCTCATCGAGTACGGCGACGGTTTGAAGGAGTGCCGCAAAATGCTGGCCATGGCAAAGGCCGGTAAGCGCAACGGCTATCTGCTGGAGGGTATGGGCTGCCCCGGCGGCTGCGTAGCCGGTGCAGGTACCATCAGTCAGGTCAAGGACTCCATGATGAATGTGGAGCGGTTTAAAAATGACGCCGCCGCCTTCAGCACCACGGAGAGCCCGTATCTGGACCGGCTGAAAGAAGTCGAAGAAAAATGCTGAGCCTGATTCTGCTGCGGCAGATCGCCCAGCTCTTTATCCTTGTATTCTTGGGCTGGGCCATTGTCAAAGCAGGTATCTTGAAATCGGAGGACAGCCGAACGCTGTCCATGATCCTTCTGTATATCATCACGCCCTGTGTGGCCCTGAACGCCTTTCAATTAGAGCGAACAGCGGACACTGTGCGGATGATGGAGCTGTCGCTGCTCTCCGCTGTGATTCTCAGCGGACTGTGTGTAATACTGGGCGGGCTGATTTCAAAACCATTTCACCTCGATGTGGTGGAAGCGGCCTCCGTTATGTATCCAAACTGCACAAATATGGTGCTGCCCATCGTTATCGGCACCTTTGGCGAGGACTGGGTCATGTACGTTACGTGCTACTCCATCGTGCAGACGGTTTTGATCTGGACTCACGCCCGCATTTTTATCAGCGGCAGGCATGAGCTGTCGGTGCGGAATTTGCTTTGCAACGTGAACATTCTGGCGATTTTGGCGGGAATGCTGCTGTTTGCTTTCCAGATACGGCTGCCGGGAATCGTCAAGGGCGCGTTCGCCCAAGCGGGCAATACCGTGGGACCGGTGGCCATGCTCATTGTGGGAATGCTGCTGGCGGACATCACGCCGGAGGTCCTGCGGGGCTACCGGCAGATCTGGAAGCCAGTGCTGCTGCGGCTGGTGGTGCTGCCGGTGATTTTGGTCACTATCATGAAGTACAGCGGCCTTGCGGCATTGGCACCTCATGGCGAGACGCTGATTCTTATCAGTCTGCTTTCCGCCATTGCACCATCGGCCAACGCGGTGACGCAGTTCAGCCAGATTTTCGGGCGGGACGCCCGGTATTCCGGCCTTATCAACATTGTCACCATGCTGCTGTGTATTGTCACAATTCCGCTGCTGGCAGCCTATTATCAGATGTAAGGAGCCTATCCCGATTGCGGCCTTTAAAATAAGGAGATGTAGAGATATATGAAATTAGGTATCGTGGGACTGCCCAATGTGGGCAAATCGACCCTGTTCAACGCCATTACCAACGCCGGTGCGGAGAGCGCCAATTACCCGTTCTGCACCATTGACCCCAATGTGGGCATGGTAGCTGTGCCGGATGCGCGGCTGGACAAGCTGGCGGAGATCTACGAGCCGGATAAGAAGACCCCGGCGGTCATTGAGTTCGTGGACATTGCGGGTCTGGTGAAGGGCGCCAGTCAGGGCGCTGGTCTTGGCAACAAGTTCCTGGCCAATATCCGGGAGACGGATGCCATTGTCCATGTGGTCCGCTGCTTTGATGATGAAAACATCATGCACGTGGTAGCCGATGCCGGAACAAACGTCCCCGTTGACCCCGTAGGGGATATTGAGGCGATTGACATGGAACTTATCATGGCCGATCTGGACATGGTGCAGCGCCGTGTGGACAAGGCTGCCAAGGCCGCCAAGGGCGATAAGAAGTTTTTGCATGAGGTGGACGTATTCAAGGCGCTTGCTGCTCATCTGGACAGCGGTAAGTCCGCCCGGACATTCGAGTGCTCCGATGAGGATAAGGCCCTCATCGCAACCTCTGATCTTTTGACACTGAAGCCTATTATCTATGCCGCCAACATGGATGAGGACGGGTTTGCCAATCAGGCGAACAACGCGTATCTCAAGAAGGTCACGGAGCTGGCAAAGGCCGAGGGCAGTGAGGTGCTGCCCATCTGCGCCAAGCTGGAGCAGGACATCGCCGAGCTGGAGGGCGAGGAAAAGCAAATGTTCCTTGACGAGCTGGGAATCGCCGAGTCCGGCCTCGACCGGCTCATCAAGTGCAGCTATTCTCTGCTGGGCCTCATCTCCTTCCTGACCTACGGAAAGGACGAGTGCCGGGCGTGGACCATTAAAAAGGGAACGAAGGCCCCTCAGGCCGCCGGAAAAATTCATTCCGATATTGAGCGGGGCTTTATCCGGGCGGAGGTCATCGCCTTTGACGATATGATGAAGTACGGCAGCGTCAGCGTCGCTAAGGAGAAGGGCCAGCTCCGCAGCGAGGGCAAGGAGTACGTGGTGCAGGACGGAGATATGATTTACTTCCGCTTCAACGTCTGAGCCGCCTGATAAAAACGAAAAAAGGGACTGTCCATCTGCAATCAGATGGACAGTCCCTTTTTGATTTTCAATGAACACGGCGCTGCGGCGTCAGGCCAGCGCTGCAGCAAATTCTGCCATGGCCGCAAGACCGTCTCGCAGAGTCTGGGCGGCACAGGCATAACCGATTCGCATACTGTGGGGCTGCTCAAAGCAGTCTCCCGGCGTGACAAAGGCTCCGGTCTGATGATACATTTTTTCGCAGAACTCATAGGACGGAATGTCAAAATCATAGTAGACCAGTGCCGTTGTACCGGCCTGCGGCTTCGTATAGTGGAAATGCGGGTGCGCCTGTATCCACGTATCCAGAATTGCAAGATTTTCGCGCACGATCTGCCGATTGCGGGCAAGCATTTTATCGCTGTGCCGCAGGGCGACGGCGGCGATGGCGTCATCAAAAATACCGCAGCTAATGAGGTTATAATCCCGGTGAGAGAGGAAGGCTTTCAGCGCCGCCTGATCATGGGTGGCGATCCAGCCCATGCGGAGTCCCGCAAGTGAGAACACCTTGGACATACTGCTGACGGAAATTCCCTTTTCATACAGGTCCACAATGGATTCGCACCATTCATCCGTCTGCGTCAAATGGCGGTAGACCTCATCGCAGAGGATATAGGCGTCCGCGCTGCGGGCAATCTCAATGATTTGCTCCAACAGCTCCCGGGACATCAGTGCCCCGGTGGGATTGTTGGGATTGTTGATGCAGATCATCTTCGTGTCCGGCGTCACCAATGTACGAAGCTCGTCCAGATCGGGCAGATAGCCGTTTTCCTGCCGCAGATTCATGATGGCCACATCGGCGCCGATGGATGCAGGAATAGAGTAAAGCTGCTGGTAGGTGGGCATGATGCTCACTACGCGGTCCCCGGCGGAGATCAGGGAGCAGAAAACGTGGTGATTGGCACCGGCGGCGCCGTGGGTCAGCACGATCTCATCGGGACGGAGTGTGCGGTAGAGCTTGCAGATTCCCTCATGCAGAGCGGGACTGCCGTAAATATCTCCATAGGTCAAGCGCAGATCGCTGAGGGCGGCGAGAAATTCCTCCCGGTTTTCCCCGGTGATCGGAAACAGCTCATTCAGAGATACGGAGTCCACGCAAGTCTCCGCGATATTATAGCGTGCGCCCATCTCATAGGCGTTCATCCATTCCTCCACGGCAAACGGTTTGATGTTCATGCTGATTTCCTCCTGATAAAAATTAAAAGGCAACCATGACGGAACCTTATCCGGCGGCTGCCGGAACACCTGCAGTTCCATCATGGATGCCTTTGACCCCTCAGCCGGTGCCAAGGGAAGCATCGCTGTTCAATTTTTTGCATGATAAGTATAATCTGTCCAGCGACAGTTTGTCAAGGAAAAACGTGAAAATTTATGCATAGAATTTTAAATATACGTATAGTTATTCGCAAACGTTCATGCGCATACCCTCAGTCATTTTCGTCCGTGCCCTTATCGGAGGAAATTCCCATGGCTTTCATTTTGCGCCAGAGGGTTGTGCGGCTGATATTCAGCAGCCCGGCCGCCTGTGTGCAGTTTCCGTTGGCCTGCGCGAGCGCGTAGCGAATCCGATCCTGCTCGGAGAGCAGAGTCCCTGCCTGTATGGGGAGGGAAGCCGCAGACAGCGGGGGCGCGGCAGCGGCGGATACTGGTTCGGTGCGGGCGATTCGGCGGTAAATTTCCGTTGTGATTACGGCCATCAGCGTCTCCGAGGAGTCTGCCGCCCCGGCGGTGACGGAGATCATGTGAGCGAAATTTTCCAGCTCCCGGATATTTCCCGGCCATGAATAGCTGCATAGCAGCGGTTCAAGCTGATCGGCATGGGCTTGGAAGCGGCTGCTGAGCTCTGGGTTCAGGTGGAACATGAATTTGAAGAACAGCGGGAGAATGTCCTCCTGCCGGTCCTTCAGCGCGGGAATGTTCAGCTCCAGCACGGCTAAACGGTAATAGAGGTCCTCCCGGAATTGGTGCTCACAGGCCATTTTCCAGAGATCGCGGTTGGCGGCGGCGATGATTCGGGCGTCAAAGTGGATGACACGGTTGCCGCCCACATGGATGATCTGCTTTTCCTGAATGGCCCGCAGCAGCTTGGACTGCATGGGCAGGCTCAGCTCGCTGATCTCATCCAGGAAAATGGTGCCGGTGTGGGCCATTTCAAAATAGCCCGGCTTCCCGCCCTTTTTGGCCCCCGTGAAAGCGCCCTCATCGTAGCCGAACAGCTCACTTTCCAGCAGGGACTCCGTAATAGAGGAGCAGTTCACCGCCACAAAGGGATTCTCCGCCCGGAGGGAATGATTGTGGATGGACTGTGCCAGCACCTCCTTGCCGGTACCGGTGCTTCCTAAAATCAAAACGCTGTCCTCGTGGCGGGCAAAGCGCTTGGCAGTCTGGACCAGCGCGTTGAACCGTTCGCTTCGGGAGACCATATCGGAAAAGTGGTGCTTTGCGGTAAAGCCCTTTTCACTGAGGGCCTGCCGGATGTGCAGCTCCTTCTTTTGAATCCACTCGATGCTGTCCAACGTGACCATCACGTTCGTGACATTTTTCCGAAGATAGATGGGATAGCCAGAGAGAATGTGCTGGCCGCTGACAAGGTCTAAAATCACATTTCTCGCCGGAATGTGCTCAGTGTAAAGCTGCTGGACAGCCGGGGCATCCATGATCTCAAAAATGCTGTGCTGCGTCAGGTGGTCGTGAATTTTATTTAGGAATAGCTGCTGGGCGTTCTGGTTGCAGATGAGGATGGTGCCGCGCTCATCCGTGAATAGAATGGCATTTCTGGCGTTGTTGATGGCAAGATCCATCAGCTTGTTTTCCTGTGTCTTGACCCGGAGGGCCGCGGCGCTGTCATAGGCCATTTGAATATATGTCCGCAGGGACTCGCTGGGATAGAGAAAGACGGTGTGCATCCCGAACAGGCGGGCTTCGTCGCAGACAAGGCCGCTGCCGATAATGCAGCGGCAGCCCTCGTTCCAGTGTTTTTGAATCAGCCGCGGGAGATCGGCGACGTTGTCATAGGCATCAACAGTAATGGGAACGGCTAAAATATTTTTAATGCGCTCGGTCAGATTTGTGTACTGTTTGATAGGGAAAATAATGACAGGATGAGAATTTTCGTAGGTGATGGCCTCGCTGTAGGCGGAGAGAATATCGTAGAGGCTTGGCTCGATATTGATAATGGGCTTGTCCGTCACCCTTCGCAGGAGCTTGGTATTATAGCCGCTGGAGACCAGTACATCCGCATCCTCTAACTCTATGGGAAGGGTGATCCGTTCATCCATCAGCGTTTCGGAAAAAACAAAATCCGCATCCAGATGCAGATATTCCACCTCCTGAGCCAAGGCCCGGCTCAGCATACCGATGCTGACGATACCGATTTTGCAGCGCATTTCGTCACCTCGCATATACATATAGAGTATTTTTAATTGTTTTTTTGGCAATCATACCATGAAATGCTTCAAAATGCAACATATTTTTGAGTGCGTTTCAAAATGAAGCGTTTCATGAAACATGATAGAAAAAGTCCCATTTGCGCGTAAACGTTTTGCGTAAAAAATGCGCGAATGGAGTATTGTCAAAGCTCAACAAGAAGAAAGCAACTATTTTGACAAGACCTACAAGAAAAAGGAATTTACATTGCTTTCATATAAAATGGCACGTTTATTGCTACGTATCAAAGCATCGGAAGTTCACTTCCAAATCTGATTCAAGAGAGGAAAAAAGCTATGGAAAAGAAACTGTCCCTTTCTCAGCAAATCGCAGAGATCGGTGCCGGCCTGAAGTTTGAAGACCTGCCGGAGCGTGTTGTCAACAACTCCAAGATGTTCATTATGGACCTGCTGGGCAATATCATTGCCTCCCGCCATGTGGACTCCAGCCTCACCTGCCTGAAGGCTGTCCGTGAGCTGGGGGATGGTGATCCTGTTTCCACTGCCATTGGCTGCAACTACAAGACGACGCCTCAGATGGCCGCTTTGATCAACGGCACCTTCGGCCACGCCTTCGATATGGATGACGACCATCGTTACGGCACCCAGCATTCCTCCGTGGTGGTGTTCCCCGCCATTCTGGCTCTGGCCGAGAAGTACGGCTGCAGCGGCAAGGACGTTCTGACCGCCTTTGCCTACGGCTCCGAGATCACCATTCGTCTGGGCGAGGCCTTCGAGGGCCAGACCTATTATCAGGGCTTCCATCCCACCGGCACCTGCGGCGTGTTCGGCGCCACCGGCGGTGCTGCCAAGCTGCTGGGGCTGGACGCCGAGAAAATCACCTACGCACTGGGTCTTGCCGGCAGTCAGGCCGCCGGTCTGTTGGAGTGGAAAGCACAGGGTACATGGTCCAAGCGCTATCAGGCCGGTCATCCCGCCATGTGCGGCGTTATCAGTGCCATCATGGCTAAGAATGGCTATACCGCTCCCACCACGGTTTGGGACGGTCAGGATGGCTTCCTGCGCGCCTATTCCTATAAGGACATCTGGAACGAGGCCAAGGTCTATGAGGAGTTCGGTAAGCGCTGGGAGATGGCCGATACCTCTATCAAGGTGCACGCCTGCTGCCGCTTCTCCGCGCCTTTGGCCGATGCCGGCGTGGACCTGTTCAACCGCGGCGTGGATTACAAGCAGGTCGATTCCATACTGGCCCGCGTGAATAAATATTCCATCAAGGTCCTCACTATCCCCGAGGAGACCAAGGCCGATCCCAAGACCGTTGTGGACGCGCAGTTCTCTCTGCCCTATGCCATTGCCTGCGGCATGGTGAAGGGTCACGAGAATATCGATGACTATACCTATGAGGCCATCCGCGATCCCGAGGTGCTGGATCTGGCGAAGAAGGTCAAGTGGGTCCTTGATCCCGAGATCGAAAAGGTTTATCCCAAGTATTATCCCTGCACTGTGGAGGTCACCATGAAGGATGGCAGCGTCATTACCTCCCACACCGAGTATCCCAAGGGCGATCCCGAAAATCCTGTGACCTGGGACGAGGCTGTTGAGAAGTTCCGCTTCATGGCTGGCCACGAGATGGGCACCTATAAGGTCCAGAAAATCATCGATCTGTGCGCTCATTTGGAGGAACTGCCCAATCTCAACGAGCTGGTTGACCTGCTGTATTGACTTTTGATACAATGGGCAAGTAGGCTGTCATTGTCTCAGTGCAATCAGATTACCCCGGGAGCAAGCGCTCCCGGGGCGGTCAAAGAAAGGGTTGAATACGTGTAATGAAGGAGTATCAGATTTATCCGCTTTACCTTGGAACGATTAACAGAGAATGTTCCAATATGATATATCGCACAAACTCTGGTAAAAAAGTGGACTTTCCGCTGGTAGCCTATTTAGTTACGGATGGAGAGAACAAGATACTGTTTGATACTGGCGCTTTTGTTCCAGAAGGGGGCTTTGTTCCGCCCGGAAAACCAAACGGGCCTTACATTCAAGAGCCGGAACAGAGAATCGATCGCGCACTTGAGAAGATTGGTATATCCTGTGATGAAATTAAAACAGTGGTGCTTTCCCATTTGCATTGGGATCACGCTGGTTCTTGTCACTTTTTTAAAAACGCTAAGTTTATTGTTCAGAAAATAGAGTATGACTACGCACTGCATCCCATTAAAATTCATCAATTCCCGTACCGCAAAGCAGAGTTTGAAGATTTAAATTTTGAATTTGTGGATGGGGATGTAGAGATTGGCGATGGCCTAAAATTGATATTAACCCCGGGGCATACGCCGGGCTCTCAAACATTGCTTGTAAATACGTCCGAGGGTATCTATGCACTGGTGGCAGACCTTGTAAATACGAGAGAATGCTGGGAATCTGATCCAAAACTTGCCAACGGTTATCATACAGATTTAATTGTACACTACCAGAGCTTTGAAAAAGTTGCTGCTATTACCAACCATATTCTGGAGGGCCATGAAATAGCAGTATTTGAACATGAATGCTATCCGTATAGAAAATAAAAATGTAAGGAGATTTGCTATGCGTAAGATTCGGACTTTCCTTGCCATTGTGTTGGCTTTTGGCGTAGTTATGTCTTTGACAGCTTGCGGCGGTCAAAACAATGCCGCATCTTCTGATGCGAATAGTGCAAATTCTGGTGACAGCAAAGAAACCTACGTTTTTAAAGTCGGTCATGTGCAGCCTCAGGATCATCCTTATCACACTGGCATGGTCTATATGAATGACCTGTTGAAAGAAAAAACCAATGGTCGGATTTCCTTGGATATTTATCCATCCTCTCAGCTTGGAGCTGAGCGTGAATTGGTCGAAAGTACGCAGATGGGAACAATTGATATTGCGTTGGTAACCTCTCCCATGGCAAATTTTGACACAAGTTGGTATCTGTTTGACATTCCCGGCATCTTCTACACGAAGAAACACGCATATGAATTTTTGGATGGCGAGCATGGTCAGGCAATGCTGGATGGCTTATCCAAAGTTAATATCAAGGGTGTTTCCTTCTGGGAAACCGGCTTCTTTAATATCTTTGATAATTCGAAGCCCATTGAGACTCCACAGGATTTAAACGGCCTGACCATGCGCGTCATGGAAAATGACGCTTACATTACTTATTTCTCCAAGCTTGGCGCAAATCCCGTTCCCATGGCCTATTCGGAAGTTTTTACGGGTATTCAGAATGGCACCGTGGATGGCTCTGTTATTCCCATCGCCGCTATCTATATGAACCAGTTCTATACGGTTGCTCCCTATATTACCAGATGCCAGAACTGGTATTGCCCAGTTACTTTCATTATGAGTACTCAGGCATGGAACTCTCTCCCGGAAGATCTTCAGGCCATTTTCCAAGAGTGCGCCAACGAAGCACGCGATTATATGCGGCAGGAGTTAACGGATTCCGAAGAGGCTCAGGTTGAGTCCATGAAGGAATCTGGGTGCACGATTATTGAAGTCAATAAGGATGAATGGAGACAGCAGGAAGCCGATGCTGTTCAGGCTGTTAAGGATCAGTTTGTTGGAAAGTATGTCGAGCAGTCTACGCTGGACTATATCGAGGAAATCGGCAAAAATTATAAGTAATACTTAAACGAGCGCCATAAGAAAGGGGTATCATGCGTGGAAGAGAGAAAAGAAACCAAAGTCACAAAAATTGATAAACTGATGGTTGTTATAGGAAAAATACAGAATGTCTGTTCTGTGATCCCTCTGGTTGCCATGTGCTTCATTGTTTTCGCTGGCGTCATTATGAGATACGTATTGAAAATTCCCTTCACATGGGGAGAAGAGGCTGCCCGCTATCTGATGATTTTCGCGTCAATGCTAGCAATCGGGATGGGAGTGCGCGAAAAAGCGCACTTAGGCGTAACTGTTTTCACTTCATTGCTTCCTGAAAAGATTCGCTTTATTGTTACGGGCTTTGCACAGATCCTTAATATTTTGTTCTTTGCACTGCTGACATATTTTTCTTGGAACTTTATTGTGGCACAGTACACCTTCGGACAGTTTTCTGCGGCGCTCAAGTTCCCTATGTATCTGGTCTATGGAATGCTGCTACTTGGCTTTGGCTTCAGTTGCATCGAGTCACTCTACGTGTTTTGGCGTGACTTTATCCGTAAAGAGCCGCTGGAGACTAAGGAGGAAATTATATGATTGCCGTACTGTTTATCGGTTTCTTTGCGCTTTTGGTTTTAGGTATTCCTATCGCATTGAGTCTGACCATGTCTGCGACATTGGTACTTTGGTTAGACGGAATGAACATGAGCGTTGTTGTTCAAAAGATTTTTACTGCTATGGATACCTACAGCCTTATGGCTATCCCGTTCTTTATGATTGCCGGTGGACTTTTGGCTGATGGCGGTGTTTCTAAACGATTGACTGACTTTGCCAAATCTCTTGTCGGATGGCTTCCCGGTGGCTTTGCAATTGTTGTGTTTCTTTCATCTGCGTTCTTCGGTGCTATTTCCGGGTCCTCTGCGGCGACGGTTGCAGCCATCGGAGCCATCATGGTTCCGGCTATGTTGGCTGATGGCTATCCACTTAAATTTGCTCTGGCCACAGTTGCTTCCGGCGGATTTCTTGGCATTATTGTCCCACCCAGTATTCCTATGGTTATTTACGGCATGGCGTCAGGAGCTTCTGTTAGTGATGTATTCATGGGTGGTTTCATCCCCGGTTTCATGTTGGCTGGCGGCATGTCGGTTTATTCCGTTATTTGGGCGATCCGCCATAAGGATATGCTGGTATCACATAAGTTTTCCATTCATAATGTTTGGATTTCATTCAAGAACGCAATTTGGGCGCTTATTATGCCGCTCATTGTTTTAGGTGGTATTTATGGCGGTGTATTTAACGCGACAGAGGCAGCGTGCGTAGCGGTTTTCTATGGCTTGTTCGTTGGAGTTGTCATCTACAAGGAACTGAACTTCAAAAATATTTTTCAAATCTTGCGTAATTCGGTTGTTACAACTGCTATGCTGCTCTTTGTCATTGCCGGCGCTACGGTGTTCGGACTTATTCTGACGCGATTTAATGTTCCTCAGACCGTTGCGACAGGCATTACGACGATTGCCACAAATCGCTTTATGTTCTGGGCACTTGTGACAGTGTTGTTGCTGATTGTTGGTACATTTATGGATACCTGTCCCGCGGTTATGATTCTTACACCAATTTTTACACCAGCATTAGCAGCGTATGATATCGACCCGGTAGTCTTTGGCGTGGTTATGATTATCAATCTAGGTATTGGATTGTGCACGCCTCCGGTCGGCCTGAACCTGTATGTGGCTGCTGGCTTGCGTAAGACAACGATTGAAAACGTTGTTGGGCGGGATTTGTGGTTCTATTTGTTAGCGGCTGTGACTGTCCTTGTTATTCTAATGGCAATTCCACAAATTATCATGTTCCTGCCCGGTTTGATGATTAAATAATCAATACAAAGGACATCCGTCATATTTAAAGGAGTCTTGATTATGTACAGCCCTGAAATGGAACGGATCCCCTGCGTGATCATGCGCAGCGGAACCAGTAAAGGTATATACCTTCTCAGCAACGATCTTCCCGAAGACCCCGAGACCCGGGATAAGGTCATCCTGTCTATCTTCGGCAGCCCGGACAGCCGTCAGATCGACGGCCTTGGCGGCGCCGATCCCCTGACCAGCAAGCTGGCCGTTATCAGCGTGTCCGACCGCGAGGACGCTGACATCGATTACACCTTCGGTCAGGTAGAAATTAAAAAGCCCTATGTGGACTATTCCAGCAATTGCGGCAATATTTCCGCGGGTGTCGGTCCCTTTGCCATTCAGCAGGGGCTGGTCAGGGCCGTGGAGCCGGTGACTACGGTGCGTATCTACAACACCAACACCAAGAAGGTATTTGTAGCGGAGGTTCCCGTGAAGAACGGCAAGCCGCAGGTAAAGGGCGGCTACAAGGTGGACGGTGTGCCTGGCACCGGCGCCCGTATCGGCATCAACATGGCCGGAACTATCGGCGCCAAGACCGGCCGCCTGCTGCCCACCGGCAATGCAATGGACACACTGGATATCAAGGGCTTTGGCCTTTTGCCCGTATCCATGCTGGATGCCGGCAGTCCCATGGTGTTCGTCCGGGCCAAGGACCTTGGCCTGAAGGGGACCGAGTCCCCCGGTGAGATCGACAGCGACCCCAAAATGCTGGAGTTGCTGGAGGAGATTCGCACCACGGCGGCGGTGGTCATGGGCATTGCCCCGGATCAGGAAACGGCCCGCACCAAAATCCGTGCGGTCCCAATGGTGGCGTTCGTATCACCTCCGCAGGACTACGCCAGCCACATTGATGGGACACCGGTTTCCGCGAACGATATTGATTTCGTATCCCGGGACATGTTTATGGGAATCATGCACAAGACCTATTCCGGTACGGCCACGGTCTGCACCGGCTGCGCTGCGGTGACGCCCGGCACCATTGTCAATGAGGCCATGGGTAAGACCATCACGGACGGTATGGTGCGGATCGGACACCCCGGCGGCATTATCGAATGCGATATGAGCGTTCGGGATGGGAAGATCGTCAAGGCGGCTTATGGCCGCACTGCCCGCAGAATCATGGAGGGCTACGTCTATGTGCCCCGGGAGATTCTGGACTGAGGCGGAAACACATACAACTAAAAAGGAGGACTTTACGTTATGAGAGCAACGAGTGGAAAATCCGGCGCGCAGGTGCTGCGCGAGCGTTTGAAGAAGCCTGAAATTCTGGTGGCCCCCGGTGCTTATGATTGCCTGTCCGCCAGACTTGTAGAAAGAATGGGCTTTGAGGCCGCCTTTATGACCGGCTTCGGCGCGTCCGCCTCCATTCTGGGCCAGCCGGATTACGGCCTGATGACCATGAACGAGATGGCCACCGTCTGCGCCAATATGAACGCTGTTTTGAATATCCCCCTGATCGGCGACATCGACACCGGCTACGGAAACCCCCTCAACGTGTTCCGCACCGTGCGCGAGTTTGAGCGCGCCGGTATGGCTGCTGTTCATCTGGAGGATCAGGTGTTCCCCAAGCGTTGCGGCCATATGGAGAAAAAGGCCGTGATTCCCATGGAGGAGCACGTAGAGAAGATTCGCGCCGCCGTGGAGGCCCGGGACGAGATGCTGATTATCGCCCGGACCGATGCCTATGCTACGCACGGTTTGGATGAGACCCTGCGGCGTCTGGAGGCGTACCGCGATGCCGGTGCCGACATCATCTATGCCGATGGACTGCCCACCGTGGAGGCTATGAAAGCTGTCTGCGCCATTCCCGGTGTTTACAAATTCGGCAATCAGGTGGAGGGCGGCAAGTCTCCCACCCTGAGCTTTGAGGAACTGCAGGAGATCGGCTATGATATCGTGATCTATCCCGTGGGGACCGCCTTTGCCGCGGAGAGGGCCATTGAAAACTATCTCAAGAGTCTGAAGGAGAACCACTCCAATAAGGAAATCATCGCCTCCGGCTCTGTTCCCGGCTTTGCCGAGTTCAACGCCGCGATGGGTATGGAGGCCCTGACCGACATGGAAAAGAAGTTCCAGGTGGACGTATTTAAGAAGAGGCACAGCGAGGAAAACGGTTGATCCCGCCACGGGACAGAAGGGAGAGCTGCGTACAATGGGTATGACAATGACGCAGAAAATCTTCGCCCGGCACTGCGGCGCGGAAAGCGTTGCGGCAGGCGATCTGATCAACGCAAGGCTGGATCTGGTCATGGGCAGCGATGTGACCGCCCCTATCGCCATTCAGGCAATGGAGACCCACGGTCTTGACCGGGTGTTCAATCCAGAAAAAATCGTGCTGGTCATGGACCACTTTGCCCCCAACAAGGACATTCAGGCGGCGCGGAACTGCGCCACCTGCCGGGCCTTCGCGCAAAAGCACGGCATCAAAAACTTCTATGATGGCGGACGGATGGGCATTGAGCACGCGCTGCTGCCGGAGCAGGGCTTTATTGCTCCGGGCGAGCTGATTATCGGTGCGGATTCCCATACCTGCACCTACGGCGCGCTGGGCGCGTTTTCGACAGGCATCGGCTCTACGGATATGGCTGGCGGTATGTATGCCGGTGAAAGCTGGTTCAAGGTCCCCAAGGCCATCCGGGTGGAGTTGACGGGAAAATTTCCAGAATTTGTGGGCGGCAAGGATGTGATTTTAACGCTGATCGGCATGATCGGTGTGGATGGCGCCCGCTATATGAGTATCGAGTTCACCGGCGATGCCATTGCGGATATTTCCATTGACGACCGATTTGCCATCTGCAACATGGCCATTGAGGCCGGTGCCAAGAACGCCATTTTTCCTGTTGATGCGGTTACGCTGGAATATCTGCAGGGTCGGGTGGACCGCCCCTTCGCGCCGGTAGAGCCGGATTCGGATGCCGTGTATGAGCGGACGATTCGGATGGACCTGTCCAAGCTCAAGCCCGTGGTGGCTGCGCCTCATCTGCCCTCCAACGTCAAGCCGGTGGAGGAGTACGCCGGGCTGCCGGTGGATCAGGTGATCATCGGCTGCTGCACCAACGGCCATATTACGGACTTGCGTCAGGCGGCACAGATTATGCGGGGCCATAGGGTTGCGGAGCGTGTGCGCTGCACGATCATCCCCGCCACGCCCACCATTTATCTTCAGGCAATGGAGGAGGGACTGCTGGAGCTGTTTGTCCGCGCCGGCGCCACCGTGTCCATGCCTACCTGCGGTCCCTGCAACGGCGGCCATGTAGGCGTACTGGCGGATGGTGAGCGGTGCGTTTCCACCACGAACCGAAACTTTGTGGGCCGGATGGGCGCCAAGACCTCAGAGGTCTATCTGGCCAGCCCTGCCGTAGCGGCGGCCTGCGCCGTAGCAGGTGTGATCGTGACACCTGAGGAGGTGAAATGATGGCCGGAACCGTATTTAAATATGGCGGCAATGTGGACACGGATGTAATTCTGCCCGCCCGCTATCTGGCGCTTTATAAGGACGAGGATTTGGCGGCGCACTGCATGGAGGATTTGGACAGCGGCTTTGTTACCGGCGTCCAACCCGGGGATTATATCGTGGCCGGTGAAAATTTCGGCTGCGGCTCCTCCCGGGAGCACGCTCCCATTGCCATCAAGGCCAGCGGCATTCGCTGCGTGATCGCGGCCTCCTTCGCCCGGATTTTCTACCGCAACGCCATCAACATCGGCCTGCCTATTGTGGAAAGCCCGGAAGCAGCCAGAGAGATCTGTGCCGGTGACCGGCTGGAGGTGGATTTGAAAAGAGGCGTGATTCACAATCTGACGCAGAGCAGGACCTATCAGTTCGGCGGCTTCCCGGTGTTCATTCAGGAAATGGTGGATGCAGGTGGGTTGCTGTCTTATCTGAGCCAAAAACACTGACAACGATTAGATTCGTTCAGCAAAAAAAGAAGCGCCTCCGCTCAGCGGGGGCGCTTTGACTTATTGAATATTTCTGCTGTAAGTGAATTTTTCGTGCCGCCGTGGCAAATAAAAGCAGTTGCCGGGAATGCAAAAGCATGGTAAAATTCTGCTGATGGATTCTACAGCAGAAAAGAGAAAATAATATGGAAGCATTTTATGGTATTTTAATTCCGTTTCTCGGTACATCGCTGGGCGCGGCGTGTGTATTCTTTATGAAAAAAACGCTGAGCGATACCGTGCAGCGCTCACTGACCGGCTTTGCTGCGGGCGTGATGGTGGCCGCCTCAGTGTGGAGCCTTCTGATGCCCGCCATTGAGCAGTCCTCTAATGCGGGAAGGCTCGCATTTTTGCCCGCGTTCCTCGGCTTTTGGATCGGTATTTTGTTCCTGCTGACACTGGACCATATCATCCCGCATTTGCACGCCAAAAGCGGACAGGTGGAGGGCCCCAAAAGCCGCCTTCAGCGTACGACGATGATGGTGCTGGCAGTCACGCTGCACAATATTCCGGAGGGAATGGCGGTCGGCGTGGTGTATGCGGGCTACCTCTCCGGCAGCGCAAAAATCACGGCGGCGGGGGCGCTGGCCCTATCACTGGGTATCGCTATTCAAAATTTTCCCGAGGGCGCGATTATTTCGCTCCCGCTGCGCGCGGAGGGCATGAGCAAGGGCAGGGCCTTCGCAGGCGGTGTGCTTTCCGGCGTTGTGGAGCCTATCGGCGCGGTACTGACGATTTTGGCCGCATCGCTTATCGTCCCGGCGCTGCCGTACCTTCTGAGCTTTGCAGCAGGCGCAATGCTCTATGTGGTGGTGGAGGAGCTGATTCCCGAAATGTCCCAGGGGACGCACTCCAATATCGGAACAGTGTTTTTCGCCGTTGGCTTCAGTCTGATGATGGCGCTGGATGTGGCGCTGGGCTGAGACTGAGAAAAATCAAGGGGATAACGAAGCGGCGCGGCTGCACCTAAAAGGTGCAGCCGCGCTGATTTCTTCTGTGTAGAAAAGCCTACTCACATCCGCAGCTTCCAGTCTGCCGCAGCTGTTCGCAGCTCTACCAGCTTGCGGTACAAGCCGTTCTTTTGCATCAGCTCCTCATGGGTGCCGTTCTCCGCCACAACACCTCCGCTGAGAACAACAATCTTGTCAGCGTTTTCCACCGTTCGCATCCGGTGGGCGATGATAAGCACAGTCTTTCCTTTCACCAGATGGGTGATGGTCTCCTGAATTTCCGTTTCGTTGTCCACATCCAGAGAGGCGGTGGCCTCGTCCAGTAGAATCACGGGCGCGTTTTTCAAAAGTGCATGGGCGATGGAAAGCCGTTGGCATTCGCCGCCGGAAAGGGTGGAGCCGTTTTCTCCGATGACCGTTTGATAGCCATTCGGCAGCTTCTCAATGAATTCGTGGCAGTGGGCGGCCTTGGCGGCGGCGATCACCACCGCGTCTGTCGCGTCCTTGCGGCCCACCCGGATGTTCTCCATCACGGTGTTGTTAAACAGCACAACATTCTGGAATACCACGGAGAAGTCCTTCATCAGAACTGTTGAGTCGATGGGAGCGATGTCCGTGCCGCCCAGCGTGATTCTGCCGCTGTCCACGGTATAAAAGCCCGCGGCAAGATTGGCAATGGTGCTCTTTCCGCCGCCGGAGGGACCTACCAGCGCCGTGACCTGTCCTTGCTTTGCGGTGGAGAAAACGTCTTTCAACATCGGCTTGCCGGGTTCGTAGGAAAAGCGCATATGATCAAAGGTGATGTCATAGCCGTTGGTGTGATAGTCCTTCTCGCCGGTTTCCTCCGGATAGTTCTGGATGGCCTTCAGCCGGTCCACCTGCAAATCCACGCTGAAAAGCTCTGCCATGTTGGTCATGGCGCCGGAGAGCGGGTCATACAGCCGGGAGGCGGCGATCAGGAACAGAATATACGCAAAGAGCGTTGTCTCGCTGCGCAGTATCAGCATGTTGCCTACAACAATAACGGTGGCCAGCCCCAGCCGGAGGAACATCTGCCCGGCGGTGACCAGACTGGCCGTGGCCGTTTCCGATGAGATTTGTGACGCCTCCGCGGCATCGATCTTCGCGTCCAGCTTTTTGAGGTATTGCTCCTCCAGATTGCAGGCCTCGATATCCTGCACGGTCTCCAGACATTCCTGAATACCCTCCGCCAGAGTGAGTTTTGCGTTCATGTGCTTTTTGCCCAGCTTTACCTGCAGCTTGCGGGACAAAAGGACGATGGCGAAGGAGACAGGCGCTACCCAGAGCAGGGCAAGACCCATCCGCCAGTCATAAATCAGCAGCGCGATGCAGACAATCGCCGTGGAAAGGATGGAGCCCCAGAACTGGGCAACTGTGTACGAAAAGGCGTGCTCGAAGCCCGCGCAGTCGCCCATGATGGTGTGCTGGTCAGGTCGGAGAGGTCACGCTTGTGGAAGAAGCGCAGAGGCAGTGTCCGCAGCTTTTCCGCCAGTGTGATGCGGCGGCGCTCACTTTCCTGATAGGTTTCCAAGTAGGTCACTGTGTATTGCATATAATGCAGCAGGAAGATCAGCGCGAGAATAATGATGCCAATGGCTGTATACAGCAGAGCGTTGGTGCTTTTTCCATCTGCGCCCAGCAGGGGGGATAGGAATGCGTTCAGCACATAGGCCAGCAGCGCTACCGGCAGTATCAGACTGATGTAGGCCAGCGCAGAGTAAATGATACCCTTGAAAAGGTCCTTTGCGCCCTGTTCGCTGAGGGCGTATTTTTCCTGAAGATAGTTCATGCTCACTTGCCCTCCTTTCCAACCTTCCACTGGGCGGACGTCTGATAGTCCTTCCACATGGAGGCATAGCGGCCGCCCTGTGCCAGCAATGCCTCGTGGGTGCCGCGTTCGATGATCTTTCCTTCGTCAAACACCAGAATCTCATCGGCGTCCTGCACGGTGGAAAGGCGGTGGGCAATCATCAGGACCGTCTTTTTTCGGTCAGCTTCTCAAAGGCAAGCTGAATCTGGTGTTCGTTTTCTGCGTCCGAGAAGGCGGTGGCTTCATCCAGAATGATGATGGGGGCGTCCTTCAAAATGGCCCTTGCCAGCGCAATGCGCTGGTTCTCGCCGCCGGAAAGATAGGTGCCGCCGCTGCCAACCACGGTATCAAGGCCATGGGGAGCCGGTCGATGATCTCTTTACACTGTGCGGCCTCTGCGGCGTGCAGGACCTCCGCCCGCGTGGCGTCCGGCCGTGCGGCGCGGATATTTTCCAGCAGGGTGTCCTTAAAGAGCTTTGTGTTCTGGAACACAAAGGCGATTCGGCGCATCAGGTCCTGCTTGCTGATCTGCCGCACATCCACGCCGCCGACAAGAACCCGCCCCTCAGAGGCGTCATAGAAGCGGGGAATGAGCTGTGCTGCGGTGGATTTGCCGCTGCCGGAAGTGCCCACCAGCGCGACGGTCTTTCCGGGCGGAATCTGAAACGAAATATGGTCCAGAGCCTTTTTATCCGTACCGGGGTAGCTGAAGGACACATTTTCAAAGGCACGGAAGCGTCCTTGGGCTGTTGTGGGAGCTCCGCCTCCGCCAAGGGCTGTTCCTTCAAAACGCCCTCGATGCGGTTTACAGCGCTTTTGGCGGCCATTAACTGCTCTCCGGCGAACATAACGCGGCTCATCATCGTGGTGCAGATGGGGGTAAACAGGCTGTAGAACAGAAAGTCCAGCAATATCTCCTGATAGGCAGCCTGACCAGTGACGCCGGAGAGGATCATGCAGGCCACGGGAATCAGCAGAATAAACATTCCGTTCAGTGCCACATTAAAGCCTGTCAGCGGAATGCGGCATTTCAGCGCGTAGCCGGAGGCGTACTTTTCGTATTCCTCAATGGCGGCGTGGAAATTTTTGAAGGAGTAAACCGTCTGCTGGAACACCTTCACCACGGGAATACCGCGGATATATTCCGCCGCCTCCTTGTTCATGGTTTCCAGCGCAGCCATGTAGCCCTCCATAAAGTGAGCATTGTCGCCGCCCATCATCTGCTTCATGCAGAAAAAGCTGATGACCAGAGGGACAAGACAGCACACGCCCAGCCGCCAGTCGAAGGTAAAAATCAGAATGAGCACCGCAATGGGCATCACCACAGCGCCCGTCAGATCCGGGAGCTGGTGCGCCAGAAATTCCTCCGTCAGTCCCGCGTTGTCATCGATGACCTTGCAAAGACGTCCGCTGGCATTCTGACTGAAATAGCCCAGCGGCAGCGTGACGATGTGGTGCAGGGCCGCTTTTCGCATGTTGGATGCCGTGCGGAAGGCGGCCAGATGGGAACAGCACAGGGCAAGAAAATACAGCAGGATGCTTAGAACAGAAAAGCCCACCGCCCACCATGCGTAGACACCGCTGTGCATAGCAAGGCTCATGTCTCCCGCCGCCAGCGCGCTTAGCAGATCGCGCACTACGAACCAGATGCAGTCGAAGGGAATCATGGACAGCACCGTGCTGACTCCGGCAAGGACCATGCCTAAAATTGTGAGATAGTGCCGAGAACCTGCATACGCGAACATTCTGGAAATTTCAGAGTTCTTTTTCAGGAAAATCGTTCCTCCTTTGGTGAATGCGGCAGGGGGCGGAGTTTTCTCCGCCCCCTGCCGAAATGCTACCATCGCTGACAGGTGTGTTTACCCTTGTTAATCAATGGTATTTTTACGCAGACAGATTTTCTGTGCAGAACAGCTTAATACAGTTCTCAATCATAGTCTGATCGTAGTCCGTAGAAATGCCGGAGGCCAGCCAGTAAGCATACGGACCCGCGTCATACTGACCCAGTGCGTCCAAATCGCTGCCGTAGCGGAACTCAATGTGATAGGTGGTTGTGTTGGTATCGGGAGCCATGCAAAAGTATGTAAACTCGCCGGAATCGGCGTCATCGCTCTCATACTCGCACAGGCCGCGGATTTCCTCCATGCCGACATAGTGATAGGTGTGGGAGAAGATTTCATTACCCGCCGCATCGTAGCCCTTGATGGCAGAGTTTGCACCGTCAAATTCCAGAGTGCTCAGCCCCCCGGTGAAGGAGCAGTCATAAACGCCCATTGGCGTAGGGCGCGACAGCTTCTTCGCCGTAAACAGTGCCGGTGACCATGGAGGAGAGCTTATCGTAGGCGACCTGCTGATTACGAAGTGTATCCGGGCACTCCGTCTGCTGCTTTTTAAGGCTCTTTGAGGCTTTCCGCTCGGTATATTGCGGGAGGTACGCCCTATCCGCTCCACTGTTTCCGTCCATTCGTTTCGTTGTGTGGGTCACAATTCTCCGCCGTCATACAAAAAATTTTAATTATAGCATTCAGCGGCGCAGAATACAGCCAGAAAGCAATTTGCAAACCGGTCATATTTTGCGCCGCTGTAGTCAATAAAAAGGTTCTTTGCGTTGAGTAGCTTTGATGAATACTTTAGGAATTCGGAAACACAACAGAAATCGCACTGGCACCGTCATAATATTTCCGGCTTGATATCTGCTCCGTAGTAATCAGGAAGCTGACCTCAGAGTTGGCAGTACCCTGACGGTAGGTGTAGGAGGTCTTGCCACTGACGGTTTTGGGCGTGGAGAGCATATTGGCATCAGGGTGGTAACGGTAGATAATATGGCTGCTGTACGACGGCTTTTTTCTTTTGCCGTCGTCCGGCAGTTACCTTTTCATATCTCAATTCAAATCAAGTCTATTCATACTTTTTTCCAACAACATATATTGGAAGAAATACGCTGCATAACATGATTGCCAAGAAAACATACTTCCCGATATTTTCCCATACGGCTACCGCCATACTGCTTATCAGAAGATTGAGAATTGGAAGCAGGATCATATTCAGGCACAAGGACAACCGAAGCGCTTGCACAATATGCGGCCAGTTACGGTTATTGAAGTTAACTCCCGGAACATGCATACGGAACGGGCCATCATAGAAAATGTTTACATTGTTTTCGTCATAAAGCCTTGAAAGTTTCGTCCGCACAAAGCAGCAAAAATACGCGCCGAATACTGCCCACATGAGTACAAATGTTACCAAGGCATCCATACAGGGTTTTGCCGTTGTATAGTTCAGAAACGTGCTGATGCCGCATATCAGAAGTGAGATTCCATAAATGACAATCCACTTACTTTTAACATGATATGCTCTTTCGGGCGCTTCGTCCGCATAAGTGATTGCCGTCTTAACAATATCCTCAACTTTATCAGGTTTTAGTACATCATTGTTCGGCAATTTCTCACACATTAAAAGTTCCGTAACGGAAACATCCAACAGATTTGCCAGCGGGATCAATAGAACGGTATCGGGCAAGCTAACTCCCGT
>ERZ856578.1889-NODE-1889-length-36828-cov-13.698539_pt1 | contig 36828 bp, 26 predicted proteins | sample MGYA00514384_ERZ856578 | MGnify/ENA primary metagenome ERZ856578 (study PRJEB29103, sample SAMN06111958) | human gut metagenome | biome: human gut; feature: ankylosing spondylitis patient; material: healthy_person | host: Homo sapiens | place: China:Hangzhou...
CCCCCGCCTCCGCCCAAGCCCGCCCCGGCCGCCAATCCTCTGCGGACGGTGGATTCCTTTGGCCGGGCCGTCCGCCGTTCTACCGCCCAGCTGAAAGCGCTGGATCTCTCCGCCGACGTGGACCGCACCACCGCCCGGAAAAAGCTGGACACCTGCCTTGCCAATCTGGAGGAGCTGCGGCGAACGGTGGAGGCCCTGAAAGCCGGTTTGGACGGCTGATCCCCTCCCCTGCCCCGCGCCGTCCGCGCCGCGCAAAACCGCATAGAAATCAACGGTAACGGGACGCGTGCGCGTCCCGTTACCGTCATATTAGCCCTCTTTCCACCATACGCAAATCATTTGCTTAGTTCGTCGAAGTGAGTTTCCGTCCAATTTAAGAATGCCACATACAGTTGGCAACCTCGATCCGTCAAAGCTCTCATGCAACATTTGTATAAACTGATTGTTCAATTTTAAAAACTTTGTGCAGCAAGCGAATTGCAAATTTAAATGTTTTGGATATAATAGTATTAATAGGACCCCCCGCACCTCTCCACGGCAACGTGTGATGTGTCCCAGGGGGGACATTTTTTTATCTGGAGGGATTGGCGTTGGAATTAAAGCCAGCTACTACCTTTGATGAGTAGATCGATCTGCTTCGCCAACGCAACTGTCTCATAAATGATGAGGCCTTCTGTAAACAAGTTCTGCGGCAAATAAATTATTACCGCTTCTCAGCATATTTTTTACCATTTCGAACCCAAAATGGATCTTACTTGGAAGGTACAAATTTCCGTAGGGTTTATCGCATCTACGAGTTTGATGGGAAAATGCGTCAAGTTCTGTTTTCTGCAATCGAACAAGTGGAGCTCTATCTGAGGGCACAGTTAGCCTATTTCCATGCACATAAATACGGCCCGCTTGGCTACATGGATGCTTCCAATTATGGGAGTAAGCATGACCATCAGCGTTTTTTAAAATTATTTGCGGACGAAGTGAATTACAACAAGAAGGTTCCTTTTGTAAAGCACCACCAAGAAAACTACGATGGGAAATTCCCAATATGGGTAGCTACTGAATTGTTTACTTTCGGAATGCTACACCGCTCATGACGCGCTCCATGACGCGATGAATACCGTGCGGGTCCTGCGGCATCTGGATCTGCCTTCCCTGCTGAATGACGATCAACCGGACACTCCATACAGTCAGGAAAACGGATCGCAGGAGATAAACGAAGACCTCTTTGACACGAAACTGGAGGCCTTCGATGCCATGACGCGGCGTGCTTGGAGCTGCCCCAGGTGTTCGCAGCCGGTGATGTTTGACAACTGGATCAGCCAGAATTCGGACAAGCAGATTGCCACTGCCGCTTGTGACTGCGGCTGCGCCTACTTTGCCAGGATTCACAGCCGAAAGAGCACGGACAAGTATCGCTGCCATCGGATCGTCTATCCATTGACAGAAGCGAATGCTTCCTTCTACAACACGCGCAAAGACATTGCGCGGTGCAAGGCGGAGCGCCATGCTGAATATGAAGCAAACCGGATGCAGGTTCACGCCTGCTGATTTGGGCGCAGAGAAACGGAGCGTTCCAAAGCCATCGACACGGAAAAAGCGCGGCTGTCCGCCGCGCCTTTGACCAAATATATAAATCGAACCGGAGGATATGAAATGAGAGCTTTATTAAGAGACGGAGCGTGACTGTCACGGCGAACGGGCCGCGCAACTCTGCTTTCAGTCTCCAAAATACAATTGCTTACAATCGTTTATTAGATAGTTTATTCAGATACCTGTAAATTGTGGTTTCGGTAGTCTGCAAGCTCTTCGCCACTTCAACAATGGCACCTTTAACTAAAAAAATGCCCTGCTGATCCAGGCAGTGAACGATCTCTATTTTTTCCTGCTGCGACAGTCGATCCGGCGGGACCTTGTACTTGTCTAACTCTTTTCTGATGGTAGTCGATACGATCCCCTCCACCGAAACTTCAAAGCTATTATAAAAAGACGTTCCATGCTGATTGTCATAGGGGCGGTGGCCTGAAACCATTTCGTTCAGCATATCACGCAGCTCCACCAGCCTGTCCACGTTTGCGTTTACTGTCAGCATGGCAATCAGCTGTCTGTTATCGCCTCTTAGAAATAAGGTTGCAGACTTCAATTTGTTCCTATGCTTTGACAGCGCCCGGTAATTGACCACAAAATTTTCATGGTCATAAAGATGATTTTCCAGAAAGCTGCGCTCCAAGGAACGCAGTCCGCTTCCTACTACCATTTCTTCATCCATGGGATTGATCACGTAGTATACACTGCGGTCGGTCACACTGTAAAGAATGACTTCTGTGTCCGGCCCCATCATCTCGGCAATAAACTCTGTCACAGGTATATAACGATCCAAATTCTCCGCCATAAATAAACTCTCTTGCTCCTAATTTTTTGTTATGAAGTGTATAAGTGCTTCCATATAAACGTTTTATGTTTTGTATATTATAGGCCAATCCAAGAAAAAAGTCCAGAGTTAATAAACAGCCTGACTCGCGCGAGCACGAGTCAGGCCGTAATGTATAAACAGGAAACTTTTATGCCGCGAGCAGATTCACTACAAGCTGAATAAACATAGCAATAATTGCGATGGGTGCGATATACTTGATTGTGACCGTGTAATATTTGTTGAACTTGATTCCGTCGCCAATATTGATCTCATCCAGGATAGCCTTCGGCTTAAGGACCCAGCCAACCAGCAGGACCATTAGCAGTCCGCCGAGAGGCAGCAGGATCGCGGAAACCAGCACATCATTGGTGAAGTCAAAGATGGAACGGCCGAAAATGCTGATGCCGGACAGCACGCCGAACGAAAGCATCATCAAAATTCCCACAATGAACTCCACAAGAGCCACGCCGATGGTCGCTTTCTTCCGTTCGATCTTCCACTCATCCACTGCATATCCCACAATGGCTTCCATAATGCAGATCGTGGAGGTCAGGCAGGCGAAGAAGAGAAGCAGGAAAAATACCGTGGCAAAAATGGCGCCGCCCTTCATCTGTGCGAAGATCGTGGGCAGTGTAATGAAGACCAGCGGAGGTCCCATGCTCCCTTCGATGCCGTAAGCGGCACAGGCCGGGAAAATGATAAATCCAAAGAGTACAGCGGCCAGGGTATCGCCGATCGCCACCATGAGGGTCGAGCTGCCGATGGTCTTGCTCTTATCCAGATAGCTGCCATAGACCACCAGATTGCCGCAGCCGACTCCCAAGGTAAAGAACGCCTGGCTGACAGCAGCCACAATCACTTCACCGGTAATCAGTGAAAAATCAGGCTTCAAATAGAACTCTACGCCTGCGCCAGAGCCCGGAAGCATGACCGAGCGGATAGCCAGCGCCACGATCATAATAAATAACACCGGAAGAAGGATGTTGCAGACCTTTTCAATGCCGCCGTTGACGCCCTTCATTACCACAAATGTAGTAATGCCGATCATAACAGCCAGCCACAGGGTGACCTGTACGGGATCTGTGATGAAGGTTCCGAACACACCGCCCACCTGGTCGGCGCTCATGCCGGTAAACGTCCCGGCGATAGATTTGAACAGGTACGCCACTGTCCAACCGGCAATTCCTCCATAGAACCCCAACGTCAGCACAAGGGCAATAACACCTATGATGCCCACATAATGCCATTTTGTTCCGGGCCGCAGAATTTTCAGGGCGCTGGTGTAGCTGTTGCCTGTTTTACGGCCAATGGCAAATTCGGTCATAAGAATGGGGGCTCCGATAAAAAGCAATGCTATCAGATAAACTACGATAAACGCGGCGCCGCCGTATTTGCCGACCATGTACGGAAATTTCCAAACATTGCCAAGGCCAATAGCACCGCCCATGGATGCCAGAACGAAAGCAATGCGGCTGCCGAATTGCTCGCGTTGTGAAGTTGCCAAAGTGTTTTCATGCTTTTCCATATAAGTTCCTCCTGTCTTTGTCTTCAAGGATCACAGAGGCTTTATTTGAGAGCAATTGCAACATTTCATGCTGGCAGAAATATTCAGCCGTTCCGCACAGTTTTCCGCTTGACAGGCGGAAAAATCAGGCATATAATGAATAATTGTGGCTTTGGCTGCCTGTCCCCTTTTGACGGATAGGTATCGGCCCATTTCCGCCGGAAAGTAGCAGCTTTCCGGCGGAATTTTATATTGAGCCGTTCGATAAGCAAATGATGGGAAAGCTTATCCAAACAAAGTAGATTTCGCGCTTTGTTCCGGCTAAAAAGATTTCTTCACTCGAGGTTGATACAGCTCTAAAGAATTACAGCAGCTCAAACCCGGCAGTGAAATGACGCAGAGCGGTGATAGGGCCCTCATAGACCATCTTCAGACCCTTGTACTGATCGCGGTTCTGATAAATATACTCCAGTGCGTTGGCAATGCAGTCCAGATGGTTGTTCGTGTACACGCGGCGGGAAACAGAGATGCGCATCAGCTCCAGCTCAGGCCAAATGGGATTGCCCTCGGCGTCCTTACTGCCAAATGCGCACGCGCCCATCTCCACGGCGCGGATGCCGGCCTCCTCATAGAGGGCCACGACCAGACGCTGCGCGGGGAATTCGTACTGAGGGATCTGGGGGAAGAAACGGCGGGCATCCACATAGATACCGTGTCCGCCGGCAGGCTCAACAATGGGGATCCCCTTTGCTTTCAGCTGATCGCCCAAATATTTCACCTGAGCGATGCGGGTGTCCAGATACGCGTCGGTGGTAGCCTCGCGCAGACCCACAGCCAGAGCCTCCATATCACGGCCAGACTGACCGCCATAGGTGATGAAGCCCTCATGGACGATGGCCTGAACGTTGGAGTAGAGATAGAAGTCATGGTTGCGCGTGACGATCAATCCGCCGATATTGACCAGGCCATCCTTCTTGGAGCTCATGGTAGCAGTCTCGCAGTAGGAGAACATCTCGCGGGTGATCTCCTTGATGTCCTTGTCCTCATAGCCGGGCTCACGATGCTTGATGAACCAGGCGTTTTCAGCCAGGCGGGCACTGTCGATCACAACGGGGATGTTGTGTGCTTTTGCGAACTCGCTGACAGCGCGGATGTTGGCCATGGAGACGGGCTGACCGCCATTGTTGTTGCAGGTGACGGTAATGATGATAACAGAGATCGCATCTGCGCCGTGCTCATCCAGGATCTTCTGGACCTTGCTCAAGTCAATGTTGCCCTTGAAGTCCTCGGCGGGGCTGGCGGCGTCCAGACCGGCGTCAATCACGCAGTCCACAGGGATCGCGCCCAGGATCTCAGCGTTGCCGTGGAACGTGTCGAAATGCATATTGCCGACAGCATATTTACCGGGCTTTGCATAATACTGAGCCATGATAAAGTCGGCGCCGCGGCCCTGATGCGTAGGCTGCACATAGGGCATGCCGAATACTTCCTGGGCGGATGCTTCCAACTTGTAGAAGCTCTTTGCACCGGCGTAGCTCTCATCGCCGAGCATCATAGCGGACCACTGCTCCGTGCTCATCGCCGTAGTGCCGGAGTCGGTCAGGCAGTCCACATACACTTCCTCAGCCTTCAGCCGGAAGGCATTGTACTGAGCTCTCTTCAGTGCCTCGGCACGCTCAGCGCGAGTTGTCTTCTTGATGGGCTCTACAACTTTAATACGATAGTTCTCAGCCGTTTGGAAATTACGCTCTTCCATGTTAGAACATCTCCCTTTACAAATTTTTACAAGTTAATATTTATTGCAACCTGTTGTAATGAATTTTAACATTATGATATTATTTTTGTCAATATGATAAATTACATAACATGCTGTTTGAATTTTAGTAAAACTATCCAACATTCCGCGACGCCATGGATCAACGAGTGGCAATATTGACATGATCTCTCAAAAGACCCTTCCTTATTTCAATCAAATACTTCTCAGACCGCTTTTGAAAGAGATGTTCTGCCTCGGTTTTGCTCCCTGTAGGAGAAGGCCGAACCGGACGCCAATAACGACAGAAGTCCGTCAAACAAATGATAATAATAAGCACAAATCGGAGTCGAAGCGACTCCGATTTGTGCTTGATGCAGCCTTCCTTACCGGGAGGCCGCTTCTTATGAGCAAGTCTGAATGGGCGGTTACATAGCGGTGAAAGAATTCTCGTCTTCGCTGTGAAAGCGCATACCACGATGCTTTCCGGTTCTGATCTGCGTCCTCGGCCAAATCCCCGCTGCCGTGTTTGCGGCAAGTCCGGCGTGGGCGCCTTCTGTTCTCCCCATCCGTCAGGACAGCGTCACCAGTCGGCGATACTGTCCCAGCGTATAGCCCTCGTTATACTTGAAGAAGCGGTTAAGAGCGTACTCGCTGGAAAAGCCAGTGACCGCGGCGATCTCCGTAAAGGAAAGCCCCGAATTGCCGATAAGTTCCTTAATGTAATTGAGTTTTTCGGCGCTGATAAGCTGGTTGAGGGACTTTCCTTCCTGACTGCGGCAGACGCGATTAAGCTGCCGTGAGCTGCGGCCAAACTCCGCCGCTACGCGTTCCACGGTGATGCCATCGCCAATATGATCGGAAATGTATTCCCGGATCTCGGCGCTCATGCGGGCAGCGGGACTGGGCTTGACATTCCGCTGGAAGAGAGGTGACTGCGTTGGCAGCATTTCGTTCATTAGCTGCAGCAGCAGACATTGCAGCAGGTTAGAAACCTCCCGGGCCGCCCAGGGTGAGCGGCTGCGGGACGCGGCCTCCATCAGGCGAATGTAGGTGGGCGTGGCCTCCGGCATGGGAAAAACAGCGATGTCGGCGATACGCTGGAGCGCGGCCTGCACATAGCGGTCTCCGCTTTCGATCTGAAAGGCCACACTGAAGCGGGTACCGCTCTCCGAGGCTGCAACGACCTGATGGTTATGCTTAGGCGGTACGATCATAAAGTGCCCCTGCTCCACAGTGTAGGTCTCCATCTTCCCACCAGAAGATTCCGTGGCCTGGCAAATGTAACCGTCCAGCATGAGCTGCAGCTCATAGAAGGAGTGGTAGTTTTGCTCGGAGAGGAGAATGTCGCTTTGTCCGGTTCGGAGAAAAATCCAGTAGACGTTCAATCGCATATACGGGTCATCAATCTGAATGATCTGCCGGTTGAGGGGCTGATTGCTGTGCAGGATCGCCTCGCTGATTTTTTGTTTCATAGGGTGCCTCCCGGAATTTACGCTTCTCCCTCCGACCGAAGAAAACAGGGGAAGATGTCAATTTTTAGCCATTTGTCAAAATATGCGAACAAAGGGCATAGCAGAGAAAATCCAACGCTTTTCAGCGGTTTTTCTCAATTTTACAGTTCTATCATACCCGTTTTCCCGGAAAATCGCAAGTCGAAAATGTCCGAAATTGTTGGTTTTATGACCGCGTTTGAGATTGACTTATCGGACGCGTACAAGTATTATTTGATTATAACAATCATCCAATTTTTTTCGAAATGATCGAAAAAATTTGTGATTGTAACAACAATTATGATGGAGGAAAGAAAATGAAAAAGTTTTTTGCATTGCTTTTGGCTATGTCCATGGCCCTTTCTCTTGCGGCCTGCGGCAACAAGGCGAGCAGCGGCGGCACATCCGACAACGACTCTGCGGATGTTAAGCCCATTACCATTAAACTTCCCCATTGCTATTCCGAGGGTCACCCTCTGACGGATACCCTGGAGAACTATTTCAAACCGGAGTTGGAGAGCCGTTCCGGAGGCCGTCTGGTCGTAGATCTCTATCCCAACTCTACTCTGGCCACCGAGGAGCAGATTTACGAGGGTCTGCGGAACAATACGTATGAGATGGGCGTTGTGGGTACGATCTTCCAGGACCGCATCCCCTCTGTTGCAACCTTCCAGCTTCCGTTCCTGTTCAACGATTTCGACCAGGCCAAGAAGGCCCTGTATGAAGAGGACTACGGCCATCAGCTCATTGGCGATGTTGCCTCTCTGGGCTTTACAGTCAACGGCATCGTGCCTGACGGCTTCCGCGTGATGACCCTGAACAAAAAGGTCGAGTCCCTGGCTGATTTGAAGGGTCTCAAACTTCGGATGCCCAATCTGGAGGTAATGGTCAACATCGGCAATTGCCTGGGCTGCGCTGTCACGCCCATGGCTATGACCGAGGTCTTCTCCGCGCTGGAGCAAAAGGTTATTGACGGTCAGGAGAATCCCCCCTCCACCATCCGTACGCAGGGCTGGTATGAGATTCAGGACTACCTGCTGGTCTCCAACCACGTCTTTACTTCTCTATTCCTGTGCGCCAACAGCAACTTCTACAATTCTCTGGACAGCGAGCTTCAGGGCATCCTGGATGAGGTGATTTCCGAGACCTCTGCCAAGATTTGGGACAGCGCCAAGGAGAAGGCCCAAGAGGATCTGGACTACATGGCAACCGAAGGCGGCATCGAGGTATACTATCCCTCTGACGCTTTCAAGCAGGAGATGATCGACGCTACCGCTTCCATGTACGACGATATGTATGCCAAGTGCCCCGAGGTGAAGGATATCGTGGCTGCCATCCGCGAGATTCAGTAAGTTCCCGCAAACTGTCTGGAGGGAAAAATGAAAGCAATTCGAGCAATTTTTAAGTGGGTGGATAAGGTCTCCGCATGGCTGGCTGTGCTGGCGCTTGTGGTCACTTTCGCCCTGGTTTTCCTCAATGTAATCATGCGCTACGTCTTCGGATCAGGCTTTGCCTGGTCCGAAGAGGGGGCTCGCTATGCACTGATGGCGGTGATCATCATGGGTGCGCTGGAGGTAACTCACGAGAGAGGGCACTTCTATGTAGATCTGCTCACCAACGCCGCTCCCAAGCCGCTGCTGCGGGTACTGAATCTGTTGCAGGATGCGTTGATGATTGGCGTGATGGGTGTTCTGACCAAAGGCAGCCTTGAAATGACGGTGCTGAACTGGGAAAATAAAACTCCCGCCATGGGTATGCCTTCATGGATCCCCTATGGTCTGATGTTTGCCACCAGTGTGGTGAGCCTCATCTATCTGGCGGGACATCTTCTGGAGGACTGCGGGGTGCATCTGCGAGATACGGATTCTGAGGAAGGAGGAGAAGACTGATGCTGATTTTGTTCCTGCTGTCTCTGGCAATCCCTCTGATATTGGGTGTGCCAGTGGCCTTCTCCCTGATCATCAGTGCGATCGTACTAATGAGCACCAAGAATCTCTTCACCGCCCAGTTGGTGGTGCAGCAGTTCATCGGCGGCATCAATAGCTTCTCCCTGCTGGCGGTTCCCTTTTTCATGCTGGCCGGTGAGCTGATGAACAAGGGCGGCATTACCAAGCGGATTGTGGACGTGGTTTACATCTGGGTTGGTCGGTTCCGGGGCGGTCTGGGATATGTATCCATCCTGGCCAGCATGATCTTCGCAGGGCTCAGCGGCAGCGCTTTAGCGGATACCGCGGCACTGGGCGGCGTGCTAATTCCCATGATGAGTGAACGCGGCTATGGTAAGGCGCGTTCTACGGGCATTGTTATCTCGTCCGCTATCATTGCAAACATTATCCCTCCCAGCATTGGATTTATTCTCTTCGGTGTAGTCAGCGGCGCGTCCATCAGCCGTATGTTCATGGGCGGTATTATCCCCGGCATTCTGTTGGGCTGCTCACTGATGATCACCTGGTTCTTCACAGCCCGGAAGGACGGGCTTCAGGCCGTGCCCAACACAATGCCCGCTGCGGAAAAGCGGAAAATCTTCTTGGAAGCCATTCCCGCATTGATCCTGCCGGTGTTCATCATCGTCGGTCTGCGCGGCGGCGTGTTTACCCCCACAGAGGCCGGTGCGATTGCCTGCGCATATGCGCTTATCATCGGCATGTTCATCTATAAAGGACTCAAGGTCGGCGACCTGCCCGGCATCCTGTTGGACACGGTGCGCTCTACCGGTAGGGTGCTCTTTATTGTGGGCGGCTCCCTGACGGTTTCCTGGATCATCACCGCCAGCAATCTCTCCAAGGATCTGGTGAGTTATTTCCATGCGTTTGTGGAGCATCCCATCATTCTGGTGCTCTGCTGCCAGCTGCTTTTCATCCTCTTTGGCATGGTGCTGGACATCGTGCCCATCATCATGATTTTGGTACCGGTGATGCTGCCCATTGTGAAAGCGGCCGGCGTCAGTCTGGAGTACTTCGGCATCCTCTCCATCATCACCATGACCTTTGGCCTGATCACCCCGCCGGTAGGCACCGTGCTCTATGTGGGCAGTGGCATTTCGAAAATAAGCATTGCCGACGCGGTAAAGGGCGCATTCCCATTTATGATGGTAGAGGTGCTGGTAATCGTGGCTCTGGCGCTATTCCCTCAGATCATCACCGTTCCTTTGGAACTGATTATGTGATAGGAGCTTGTTTATGAAAATCACAGGTTTGACAATCAACTGTATGGAGTATAAACAGGCGTTCTGGATGTCTTCAGCCAGTGCGAATCAGGTTTACAACAACCGTTTCTGCATTCTGGTACGGATCATGACGGATGCTGGCATCGTGGGCGTCGGTGAGGCGGATTATCCCGGCGGCCCGCCTTCCAGTGTGGTGTCCGTACTGGAAAAGGAACTGGGTCCCGCACTTATCGGCAAGGATCCCCTGAACGTGCAGGCCATCTGGGATGACATGTACTATATGCATATCCAGCACAGCCGCGTGGGCATTCATATGCACGCCATCAGCGGCATCGACATCGCCTTGTGGGATATTGTGGGCAAGGCTGCGGGTCTGCCCTGCTACAAGCTTTGGGGCGGGCACCACAATGTGATTCCCGCGTACAGCAGCGGTGGCATGTACTACGGTCTGCCCGGTGAGAATCCGGACGGCATGATGGGCATGGAGGATGAAATGGCGCTGACCCAGCGCATGGGCTTCAAGGGCTATAAAATGAAAGTCGGCAAGCCTACGCTGACCCTGCAGCAGGATATTGCCCGGGTACGCTACGCCCGGGAAAGCCTGGGGAATGATGTGGACATCATGGTAGACGCCAACTGCACCTGGGATATCCTTCGGGCCTATGACTACCTGCCGCATCTGGAAGAGCTGAATGTCAAGTTCTTGGAAGAGCCCTTCCAACTCAACAGCCCCCAGTCCTACCGCAAACTGGCTTCTCAGACCCGGATTCCTTTGGCGGGTTCTGAAAATGAGTCCTCCATTTACGGCTTCCAAGAGCTGATGGATGCCGGTGTGTACTTTGTACAGCCCAATGTCTGCCGTGTGGGCGGGCCCACCAATATGCGCCGCATTATGACGCTGATTGACCTCAACGAGCGTATGTTTGCGCCGCACTCCTGGTCGTCCATCATTTGCATGACAGCCAATATGCACCTGATGGCCACCACTCGCCGTCATTACATGCTGGAATATGACATCAACCCCAGTGCTTTCCGGGAGGATCTGGTAGTAGAGCCCTATCCCTTCAAGGATGGCAGCTACACCATTCCAGACAAACCCGGCTTTGGTCTGGAACCCAATATGAAAACGGTGGAAGCTCATACCGTGTACAGCGCAACCGTGAAATAAAACTTCTGCCTGCCCGCGCCGGAAGGGTTCCGGCGCGGGCAAAAAGCATCCCCGGCCGCTTTTAAATGCCGCTTCTATGAGAAAAAGGGGGGCTGACGAACGCTAACACTGTACTGTGTTAGCGTCGGGAGTTCCCCCATTTAGTCCTAGATTTCTTCGCATCCCTTTGTCCGGCAAAGGCCGTCAGCAATAATAAAAAACATACCTGATATGAGCCCCCCACCTAAAAGACCACTGGCGCAAAACGTCCGGCGCTCAACGAAACAATTGAAATGAGGATCCCCTGATACCAAAAACAGTATCTGGGGGTCCTCTCTTTTTTTAAGTTCTTTTCATTTCCCTTCAACAGCTCAATCCCTTGTGTTGCAAAACTTTGCAGTCTTTTGACGCATAGTTTCAAATCAAAAATTAAAAATTTTTTTGGAGAGAGGGTGTGAACCGCACCCCGTCAAGAGGACAGTGAAAAAATATAAAGTTTTTGCGGCCGACAGCCATGTGCTGCTGACCGCTTTTTATGCGGCGAGGGCGAGCTCGTGCTTTTCCATCGGGGTCAACACGCCCAGATTACGCTGCACCCGTCTGGTGTTGTAATAATGGATATAGGTCTCAATCATCTGCACAAACTCCCGCTTGCTGGTAAACCGTCTGCCGTAGGGGAGCTCACCGTTTTGGCGGCACCGTTCGCAATACTCCACCCACAGCAGGCTGAGCGTGACGCCGCTCTTCTGCATTTCCTTGTGGACCCACTCGTAGTCCGGCATACTGTACTGCTGCCCCATAGATGTGGCAGGGTACAGCTTACGGACCACTTCCTCAGAGCTAAGATTCTTCACTGCATTCCACGAGAGGCCGTTTTCTTCAGCCTTGTGCAATGCCGTGATGACGGTGCTCCGGGCGCAGCCACAGCTCTCGGCGATGCGCGTTTTGTTGAGACCCAGACTATGAAGTCTGATGATCTCTTTGTAGTTGGTCATCGTGTTTTCCTCCTGTTGTTAGATTACATCTTTCGATGCAATTCCATTATACAGGGGGTGTCTGACCGGCGGCGAGAGTGTATGATTTCAGCGGTCAAGCTGTCTGACCTGTGCGGTCAAAGTGTCCGTCGGAGGGCGGCGTATTCAGCCGGAGGCGGGCCGCGGCAGCGGGGAATGACATGGCTATAAAAAAGAGCATCGCCGCGGTATGACATACCAACAGCGATGCTCTCATCTCCTATGCGATTGTACTTGCACATGGCAAGGCGGCGGGGCGGCCACAGGACAACGCGCACCGCTATCCTGCCATGGTTTAGAAGAAGTCGGCTGCCCTTGCGGGCAACGCAGATGCCCTCACTTTACAGCTTTGCCTGACCGGGATTTATCTCGTCGGGCGGTCCTTACGGCCCATTTGACCGCGCGCAGAGGCGGAGAGGGGGACAAGCGAATTCATCCAATATCCAATCATAAGTGCCCTCCGATTCGTCCTTGTGAAAGCCGCTTTGATGGGAAGAGGGGTTGTTTACTGTGCGTTCTGGATAAACCGCGCTATCATGGCGGCGACCTGCGAGCGCTGGGAGTTTGCCGCAGGCACAACGCGCCCATCCGCATAGCCGTTGAGGATGCCGTTTTGCGTCGCCCAAATGAGGGCGTTCTGTGCGTAATCGCTCACGCTGCCCGCATCGGAGAACGGCAGGGAGCCGCTCACAGCGGGAGACCCGGCATAGCGATAGAGCATGGCGGCGAGCTGCTCACGGGTGACATTGCCGTTGGGGTTCGTTCCATCGGACACGCCGTTTTCCCGTGCCCACGCGATGCCCTTATCATACCAGTTCTGCCCGGCAGCGGGGGTGGTGTCCACACCGGCAAGCCGTGCCAGTACGGTATTCACCATGGCCCGGGTCATCGTCCGCTCAACGCCGAAGTGCTCCTCCGTGACGCCCTTGAACAGCTCGCGGGAGGCCACAAAGTTGATCTCGTCCTTGGCCCAGTGGTTCCGGGTGTCAATGAAGTCCTTGGAGTTGTCCACGATCTTCACGGTGACGCCGCCGTTCACAGTGAGCTGGATACCATCCTCGGTAGGAACGGAGTTTTTGATGATCTCCTCGGTGCCGTCCGCGTGGACGAGGACCGCCACAGTGCCGGGCTTTACGTTGGAAACGAGAATTTCCACCTTGGTTTCGTCGGAGTTTCTGGGCAGCTCGATCTTGACGGTGGGGGCGGTGCTGCTGTTCCGGGTGGCCTCCACCTGAACGGGGGCCTTGACAGGCTCGCCATTCTTCTTGGCGGTCTCGACGGCCTTGCTGCTCAGCTGGGTCTCCGCCGTGGTCTGGCCGCTCTTGTCGGTCTTCACCGTGCCGGTGGAGCCATCGGCGGCCTTGTTCTCGGTGACGGAGCTGCCGTTGGGATTGGTTGTGGTCTTGGAAGTGCTGCCGTCCTTGGCGGTAGTGGTCTCCACCTTGGTGCCGTCCTTCTTGGTCTCGGTCTTGGTGACGGAGCCGTCGTTATTCTTGGTGGTTTCGGTCTTGACCGTGCCGCCGCCGGAAGTATCCCGGTCAGAGGACGAACCGCCGGAGGATGAGCCACCACTGGAGGAACTGCTTCCGGATCCGGAGTTAAGCAAGCGGACAGTGATTCCGTTTGCCTGCGCATACGCATAAATGGGAGCCGCTGCAGAGTCTGTCCAAATCGTGACATTGGGACTGTTCTTGCAGAGGTCAGCACCAATATCCGCCATGCCGGAGCGAATCGTAACAGAATTCAACGTTGGGTTATAAGCGAGGGCTTCCGCGCCGATGCTCTTTACGCCGGTAGGCAGAACCAGCGTCTCCAGGGCAGTGCCTAGGAACGCACAATTGCCGATTGTCTCCACTGTACTGGGGATGTTCACTTCCGTGAGAGCCGCACTGCTGGCAAAGGCAGCGTCACCAATAGACACAAGCCCCTCAGGCAGATGCAGGGTACGCAGCTGTTCGCAGACGGAAATGCTGTTGGAGCCAATATGCCGGATCGATGTCGGCAGCGTCAGACTCTCCAACGCACGGCAGTAGAAAAATGCGTAGTCGCCAATCCGCTCAGTCCTCTCTTTGACCGCAGTACTCGTCAAGCCACGGGGGCAGAAGAGCAGCGTCTTGCCATCAGCACTGTACAGTAAGCCGTCATAGGCGGAGAACCATAGGTTTCCTTCGGTGACGGTAACCGTCGTGAGGTGGTTGCAGCCCAGCACATCCGAGCGCTCAAATGCATCTCCCGGATATTGGCTGCCCAAGTTTTTCAGCGTAGCGGGAAGATGGATTGCCGTCAGTGCAGTACAACTCATAAAGGCCTGCTGTTCCACGGTTTCTACGCCTTCCGGAATTGTGACCTCCGTCAATCGGACGCAGGCAGCAAACGCACCGCTGGAGATTGTACGCAGCGTGGTTGGCAGCGTCAGTTTCAGCATGCCTTCACACTCGTAAAAGGCATCCTGACCGATATATGTCACGCCTTCGGGAATGTTGACCTCTTTCAGCCGCCAGCAGATATAGAACGCACCCTTAGGCAGTTCGCGCAGGGTAGAGGGCAGCGTCACCATCTCCAGGCTTTCACAGGAGTTGAAAGCATATTCTCCCAAACTCTCCAATCCCTCCGGCAAAGTCAGGGAGCGCAAATGCGTGCAGTTTTCAAAAGCCCGGCTGCCAATCGTTTTCAAGCCGGAGCCAAATATAACCGCAGAGAGATTTCCACAGTGAGAAAAGGCATTGTCTTCAATATGCTGCAAGCTGTCTAGCAATGTTACTGTTTCAATATCCCAACGGTTCTGAAATGCGCCGGAAGCGACGCCGAGAACCGTCTTGTTCTCCACTGTGCCGGGAATGACAAGATTTCCGCTTTCGCCGGTATAGCCGGTGATGTAGCCACGGTCATCCACCGTAAAATCGCTGATCGTTTCATCCTGCGTCACAGTCACCCTGCAGTCCGCATAGGGGCCATCGGTTGAAATCACCCGAATTGTTACAACACCGGAAGCTGCCGCAGTAACTGTACCATCCGCACTCACCGCCGCAATTTTGGTATCAAGAGATTTGAACACCAAATCCGTATGTGTTGCAGTTTTCGGTTGGACGGATGCACCCAGCACTGCGGTTTCACGCTGTTTGAGTGTCAGTTCCGTCTTGTCAAGTGTGACCTGCGTCACCGCTTCATAGCTGTCCAAATTTTTGAACGTCAATTTGCAGCGGTCACCCTTATCCGCCCGCTTCGTTGCCACATATTTTTCTGCAGCAGAGCCGGCAGCGCCGTACAGCGTAATCGCATAATAGTAAGGAATAAATTCGTCCGCCAAAGTTGTTTCTGCGCCCAGTATCCGAACAAACAGGTTTTGCCCACCGTATTCAAAGTCAAAGGCATTTTTTCCAATAGAACTTACGCCAGCAGGAATGGTGACCTGCGCAATACGGGTGAGTGAAAACGCATTTTCTCCAATGGTCTTCAGCCCGCTGCCCAACTGAGCGGTTTTCAGAGCGCTGCAGTTGAAGAATGCATTGTTTCCAATGGATTCTACAGAATCCGGAAGTTCCACACTGATAAGAGCGGACTGTTTGAAGCCATAATCCCGGATCGATCGCAGCCCATCAGGCAATGCCACATGACTTGCCTGACTGCGATGGAACGCATAAGTGTCAATCACTTGTGTACCATCCGCCACCGTGACTGTGCTGGTGCGTCCGGCAGGGCAATAGAGCAGTGTCTTTCCATCGGCGGTATAGAGCAGCCCGTCCCGAGAGGAATAATTCCGGTTTCCCTCAGCCACGGTGATGGAAATGAGATCATCTGTCCCCGAGAATTGACCGCTTTCATTCGCAGGGGCGAATACCAGCGGTGCAGCCGTACCGAGGCGCTCCAGAGTAGAGGGCAGAGAGACACTGGTCAAGCCTCTGCTGATACGCAGCGCATTGTCACCGATACTGACGACACCCTCCGGAATCTCAATGTGTGTGAGCCGATAGCACTGATAGAAAGCAAAGTCTCCAATCGTCTTCAGCTGACTGGTCAGACCGCTGGCAAACTGTACAGAAGTTAAACCGGAGCAGAGTTCAAATGCGTAAGCGCTAATTGTGGTGACAGAGGCCGGGATGGCAATTTCAGTGAGGCGGCTATCCCCGTCAAAGGCACGAACGCCAATTACCTCCAGCCCATCCGGCAGTGTGATCTCCGGCAGCTTGGTGCAGTAGGCAAAGGCAGACTCCCCAATTTCGCGCAGAGCGCTGCCGGTTTCAAAGATAACTTCCGTCAGCTGGCAGCCATAAAAGGCTCGCGCACCGATCTTCGTAACAGAAGCGGGAATCGTGACTTTTGTCACCTCCACTCCCTCTTCCCCTTCATCCGGACTTTCAAAAACACCGGGGCCGATTTCCGTGACAGAAGAGGGAATCACAACCTCCGTCTTTGTTCCGTGATAGGCAACCAAAACGCCGTTTACAATCTCGAAATCCGAATCGATCTCATCGCCGTTTTTCAATTTCAAGGTAAGACCGTTGGCTCTGGCATATTGAGCCGCAGCCGTGTCTGCACGATCGGCAACAATGGTCAAACCGGTGCGTTTTGCAAACGCATCTTTGCCGATTTGAGTCACAGAGGCCGGAATATAAACCTCCTTCAGGCGGTTTTCCACGTTCTCACCGCCGGCAAACGCTTCTTCTCCAATGGTCTGCAAAGTTGCAGGCAGCGTCAGCGTCTCCAGTGCATCCATTCGGGCGAAACTCTGAGAGCCAACGGAGGTCACGCCTTCAGGAATAGTGAGGCTTTTCACATTTTTGGCCCAGGCAAAGGCCGAATTGCCGATGGTTTTCAGGGAAGCCGGCAGAATGATTTCCGTCAGCGTATCTTCATAGCCCCAGAACGCAAATTCAGGCAGATCTGCAATGCCCTCCGGAACCACAATTTTAGTGCCCTTGCACTCATTGAAGGCATACGGCCCGATATACTGCACGCTGACCGGAATCCGGTCAACACCGGTCCATTCCTCGCAGCCGAAAAAGGCGGAATTTTCCACCCGCTCCAGTCCGGTGGGCAGTTCGCAGTCTGTCAGCGCTTCGCAGTAGTGGAACGCCTGCTCCCGCACCGTTTTCAGTGTAGAGGGAAGGTCAGCACGGATCAGATTAAAGCACATGAAGAAGGCATAACAGCCAATTTCCGTTACCCCCTCCGGGATCACCGCTTCCGTGCGTCCCCGGGGGCAGAACAGCACCGCAGTCTCCTCTTTGTTATAGAGCAGACCGTCCTTGGCGGTATAAAGAGGATTGCCTTCCGCCACAGTGATGGTTTTCATCGCCGTATCCGCAGCAAGTGCGCCGGGATCTTCAAATACATCTCCCATGTATTCATCTCCCAGCTGCTGAAGGGATGCGGGCAGATGCAGCGTTTGCAGCGGGCACTTTTTCAGTGCGCCGGCATGGATGGTTGTCAGTCCCTCCGGCAGAATCAGCGCTTCCAGAGAAGTACACTGCGCGAAACACTCTTTGCCCAGTTCCTTCACAGAGGACGGCAGCGTGACTGCTTTCAGGTTTGCGCAGGACATAAAGGCCTGTTCAGGCACATCACGCAGTCCTTCACCCAAAGCAACGGACTGCAATGCCGCGCACTGCCGGAAAACACCGCTCCCCATCGAAGTGACATGGTTCAAATTGATTTTCTTCAGGTTTGTGCAGCCGTAAAACGCATTGCTGCCAATTACGGTTACCGTTTCCGGGAGTATCACCTGCTGAATATCCCGCTGATTTTCGAACGCACCGTCCGCAATACCGGTTACGGTCTGATTGCCGATTTCCGCCGGAATGTTCAGAACCTTCCAATCCGTGCCCAGATAGCCGGTCACTTCGCCGTTCTGGTTCAGCACATAGTCGCTCTCATTTTCGTCCACAATGACATGAACCGTGCAGGAAGCCGTGAGTTTTCCAACCGCAGCTGTAATCACCGTGGTACCCTGCTGCACCGCAGTCACCAGACCGTCCTTGCTTACCGTTGCCACAGCAGGCTGACTGCTGCTCCAGCTGACGGTTGCCTGCGCGCCTTCCGGCAAAACCTCAGCAGTCAGTCGAGCGTTTTCCGTTCTATGCAGAGAAACCGTTTCCTGATTCAAGCGAATCTCGACAGGTTCTACATAGCCGTCCGTCTGAAAGGTCAGCTTGCAACTGTCACCTTTTTCAGCTTTCTTTGCCGCCACATATTGTTCCGCGGTGGAATCCGCCAAACCATAGACCTTGATAGCGTAATAATACGGGATGAACTCATCTGTCAGTTCCGTGTTCTTGCCCAGCAAGCGGATCGAATAGTCGCTGCCGTATTCAAAATCAAAGGCATTTTTCCCAATATAGGTCACGCTGGCAGGAATCGCGACCTGCGCGACACGGCTTTGAGAAAACGCACTGTTCTCAATGCGCTCGAGTCCTTCATTGAGCGTCACGTTGGTCAGTTGAGAGAAGAAGAAAGCAGATGCGCCGACGGTTTTGATACTGCCAGGAATTTCCAGGCTGGTCATTTTAGCACGGTTAAACGCATTTGCGCTGATTTCCGTAACCGTTCCCGGGATGTTCACGGACGGCATTGTGCTGTTGTAGAAAGCGTATGCGCCAATCGCCGTCACGCCATCCAGCCAGTCAATGGACTGCTTGGCAGCCGGGCAGTAAATGAGCGTTTTCCCGTCGGCGGAATACACTGCGCCGTCATGGGAGCGGTACTGTTCGCCGCCTTCCGTGATATTGACGGAAGCCAGCGCTGCCGGTGCTCCGCCGCTTGTTCCACGGGCGAACAAATTGCCGAACCACTCCCCGCCGCAAACCGTCGTCAAGGTGCCGGGCAGTGTAATGGTCTGCAGCTTGTTCATGGCCGCAAAGGCGTACTGTCCAATGGAAGTAACGCCCTCCGGAATAGTCAGGCTCTCCAACTGATTTGCGGCGTAAAACGCCTCATTTCCAATGGTCTTCAACCGACTGTCTTCAGCAAAAGTCACATGCTTTAGCCCTGTGCAGGAATAAAAGGTCTGCGCAGCGATCGTGGTAACAGAGGTCGGAATCGTAACAGACACCACTTTATTGCCGAAAACCGCTCCGGTGCCGGTTCCGATTGCAGTCACGCCGTCCGGAATTACAATCTCCGTCGCGTCTCCGTTATAAGCGGTCAGCACACCATCTTCAATCGTAAAGTCGGAGGCTGTCGTCACAGTGACAGTGCAGGCAGCAGACTTTCCGTTTGCAGACACAGCGCTAATCACGGCAGTTCCCGCAGTTACAGCTTTGATAAGCCCGGTTTGATCCACTGTGACTGCCGCATTGCTGCTGCTCCAGGTCAGCGTTTTGTCCGCAGCATCTTCCGGCAGGATCTCTGCTGTCACCTGATAGGTGCTGCCTTCGGTCAATGTCAGAGAAGCCGGAAGTACAACGCTTTCCACGGCGACTTTCGTTTCGCCGTCGAGTATCTGGAAGGTCAGCTTACGCTTATCCCCAAAATCTTCAGCATATTTTTGTGCCGTAGAGCCTTCCAGTCCAAAAAGAGTTACCTTTGCAGAATTTGGAATAAAGGAACTGCCGAGAACGGTATTCATTCCCCGCACCTTTACGACTGCGGGGCCGCCCGAGTCCGTCAGGCAATCAAAAGCACTGCCGCCAACGGACTCCAGTGAAGCCGGGAGTACCAACTCCGTGTTGGCAGGGAAATAGCATTCACTGAAAGCCATGCTGCCGATGCTCTTCAGTCCCTCTGAAAAGGAAACTGTTTTTACCTTGGAGTTGTAAAAAGCAGATGCCCCAATGGATTCCACGGATTCAGGGACTTTTAGCGAGGTGCATTTGGCACTGTAAAACGCTTTTTCTGCCACGGTCTTCAATCCGCTCGGCAATACTACCTGTTCCATTGTGGTTTTTAAAAAAGCGTAAGATGCAATTTCCTCCACTCCGGCCAGCCAATCAATGGACTGCTTGGCAGCCGGGCAGTAAATGAGCGTTTTCCCGTCGGCGGAATACACTGCGCCATCATAGGAACGGTACTGTTCTCCGTCTTCTGTGATATTGACGGAATTCAGCGCTACTGGCGCTCCACCGCTTGTTCCACGGCCGAATAAACTACCGAACCATTCCCCGCTGCAAACTTTCGTCAGAGTGCCAGGCAGTGTAATGGTCTGCAGCTTGTTCATGGCCGTAAAGGCATACTGTCCAATGGAGGTAACGCCCTCCGGAATAGTCAGGCTCTCCAACTGATTTACGGCATAAAACGCCTCATTTCCAATGGTCTTCAACCGGCTGCCCTCGGCGAAGGTTACACTTGTCAGCCCGGTGCAATTATAGAAGGCCTTGTCCGTGATTGCAGTGACGGAAGCGGGGATCGTGACGGATTCCACATTGCTTCCGAAAATAGGAGACGAACCGTCACCGATGACTGTGACGCCCTCCGGGATCGTCACGCTGGTGTCGCTGCCGGTATAGGCGGTCAGCACGCCATCTTCAATTGTAAAGTCGGCATTATTTTCGTCTGATAAAAGGGAAACCTGTGTGCTTTGCGGAGATTCCTCCGTATTTTGAGCAAACGCCGCTGGTGAGATGCAGTTGGTCAGCATCAGAACCGCCAATGTGGCAGCTATGCGAGTTTTCCATGTGTGCATATAAATTCCTTCCTGTGTTGATTTTTAGTTAGTCACATCTAACTCGTGCTTAATATTCATTGCCATAGGTAGCCTGTTTGACAATCTGGGTAAGAAAATGCGTCATTTTGATTGGGAAAAATTGCTGTAGTTATTGCCTCATAATTAACTACAACTAACCCTATATCATAAAATCACTCCTCCATTGCCTTCTCTTGACTTTGATATGTAATCTTTTGCAGCAAGATGACTTGTCGCCATTTTCAAAGGTTATTACGCTCATCTGTACAGATGAGCGTAGAGGGCGCGCCCTCTACGCTTTTACGGTTAGAGTTATCTAACTCATGCTCAAAAAAATATTTTGGCACGAGTCCGGTCAAGTTTAAGTTAGAGTTATCTAACCGCTATGACGTATTCTATCACAGATCATATATTGTGTCAATCAAAAATATAACCCGATTGTCCCGCACTCCGGGTTTGGTTCAGTTACTATACAGGTGTTTAGAATTCTTTAGCCATGAGCGTAGTTCATAAGATATTAGGAAACTGTTGATAAAGGGGGAAATTCCCTATAATGGCGAGGAAAAGTGTGTGAGAAGTCCCAAGAAGTGTGTCCTGCCCCCATTAAATCCATGATTTCAGAACTCTTTCAGCATTTTGAAAGTTTGTTCAACAGAATGAGAAGGCTCTTTTGACACGCTGTTAACATATTCTTGGCTGCTGTAATCAATAAGAGTATTGGCATCCGGCTGAAATAGCCCCCAAGGGCCCGGCAAGAAAAGCTAATTGCGGGGCAAAAGAAAAAGCCATTACGGAATTCTTCCAAATCCTTTATACTGAACAGTGACCAAACAACCCAGTAGAAAGGAATGATATGAAAGGAATTCAGAGTAATGGCTTCCTGCCAATTATAGCACAGGCCATTGCAGAAATGGAAGAACTCCATGGTGAGTTTGCAGGTATAAACGAAATCAATCTTGCAGAACTGGGGCGCAGGACCGGGATCTCTCGGGCAAAGCTGCGCCGGCTAAAAGCAAATGGATTTTGTGAGACTCCGCATGGCCTCATAGGTCAGCGCCTCCTCAATGCCGTCCTCGACCTTCTTGGCGGCCTCCTTCAGCTTCATGGCGCGCAGCTCGGCGACCACAGCCTTCGCCTTCTCGCGGGACGCCTTTTTGCTCTCCTGGGCGTGGATCGCCTTGAGCATTTTTGCCACAATTTTGATCTTGGATTTGGGCACAGCAGAGAAAACGTTGCGGTAGAAATGTACCGTGCAGCGCTGGTATTTGGCGTCCGGGAACACCTCGCCCACGGCCTCCAGCATTCCCATACACTTGTCGCCGACGATGAGCTTTACGCCGTCCAAGCCGCGTCCACGAAGCCATTGGAAGAAACTGACCCAGCTGGCCTTGTCCTCCTTCATGCCCTCTTTTTAAGGCCCCGAAACTGCACTTTTGGAGCCCCAATTCTAAACTGCACAGCCGTTCTATCAATTAGGATTGTCGAGAACGGCTAAATATGGTAAAATCACGATGTATTCGAAAGCGGGGCAGACATACTCACTATGGAAAAAGGAAATCGTGCAATTCAGTATCCTGTCTACCCAACTGGGAACAGAAAGATCTGCTTCAGCAGACCTTTAGATGTGTCCGCTTGCTCTATAACGAAACTTTGACCATCCATAAAGGCTCTACGAAGCTGGAATAAAGACGTTCACTCAGGTATAGATGGATCCTCAGACCAGTAATTGCAGCTGGCTACCGGCACCGGACATTGTGATCGAGTTCACCTCTCACACAAACCCATGAGTACAAGGGATGGCTATAAGATGAAAAAAATCGTAAAGTTGATCGCGGAGAATAAACGCCCAACAAAAGACTATGTGGCTCAGCTCAACGAGGCCTTGGGTGATGCAATCGCAATCCTTCCATATTCCATTGACGAAGAAGATGCTTACCTGCCGCAGCAGGAGTCGGCCATATTGACCTCCGCCTTTTCAGCTGCAAATTTTTCAGAGTTGAAGCGAACCCGTCTTCGAGGCAAGACGCTGATCCCCATTGAGCTAAGTCTGCCTCGAAAAGAATTGTACCGTTTAGACGCCTATCCAAAGGGAACGCCAGCCCTGTTGGTAAATGTTTCCAAATTTATGGCCGAAGAGACCATCGCTCAACTATATCAGTCAGGTTACAGCAATCTGATCTTTTATCCCTGGTATCCCGGAAGCGAAGTGCCTCATATACCTCTGGCTGTGACGCCCGGAGAAGCAGACCTGGTGCCGGATTTTGTAACGGAGTGTATCGATCTGGGGCCGCGGCTCATTGATATCGTCACCATTATCGAGTTGGCGGCAAAGCTGAAATGCGAGTATTTACTGCGCACTCACCGCTTTTTTGACTATTTTGAACGGCAATATACCACATCTGCCGGAGTCTCTATCCTCGTTCATGAAAATCAACTCTTGGAACAGCGATTAGCCACTTTGATACAGATGTTCAGAGAACCTCTGGTGGGTATTGATCAGAATGGCGGGATCTTCGATTGCAATTTTCCAGCCGCGGAGGTTGCCGGGGTGTCTCGTACCGACTTGCTGCAAAGTCAGGGTGACCGGCTGATCCCGCAAAGCCTGCTGGAACGCATTCGGACACAGCAGGTGCCTTTAAGTGGCGTTGCAACAGATCAAGCAGGGGAAAATCGAGCTGTTCGAGTCATTCCCATTACACAGGGGCCACAGTATTGGGGTGCGTACGCTGCGCTGTCTACCAGTGGAGACCGTCAAAGCGAAAAGAAAGATGACCTGCTATCCTCCGGGAAAGGTCATGTGGCAAAATACAGCTTCTCAGATGTCTGCGGTCATAGCGCCCAGATTAAGCACACAGTTGAGCTTGCGCGAAAGATGGCTCGGACGGAGTCCTCGGTGCTGATCACCGGTGAAAGCGGCACAGGTAAGGAGCTTTTCGCACATGCGATCCACAATAGTTCCACACGGTCAGAGGCCCCTTTCGTCGCCATCAACTGCGCGGCATTGCCGAATGATCTTCTGGAGAGCGAATTGTTTGGCTATGAAGAGGGTGCGTTCACCGGCGCAAGAAGGGGCGGCAAAATCGGCCTCTTTGAATTGGCAAACACTGGTTCCATCTTTTTAGACGAGGTGGAAGGTATGGCACCAAGCACACAGTTGAAGCTGTTGCGAGTGATACAAGAGCGCGAGATGATGCGGGTGGGCGGAGACCGTGTCATTCCCATTGATGTGCGCATTATCAGCGCATCTAACCAGAATATGACCGCATTGATCCAGCAGGGACAATTCCGTCAGGATCTCTTTTATCGGATCGGAACACTGCCTTTGGATCTGCCGCCTCTGCGCAAGCGCAGAGAGGATATTCTGCCGTTGCTTGAAAACTTCAAAAACGCATTGCGGCTTACGTTTGTCCTTACAGAGGAAGCAAAATCCATTTTGCAGCGTTATAGTTGGCCTGGAAATATTCGAGAACTCCGTAATTGTGTTGAGTATATGGGGTGCCAGAATATCCCGGTCATCGGAGCGGACGAACTGCCGCCATTGATCCATGCTTCCGCTTTTGGAAACGCGGACTGCGATCTGATGGAGGATGGCCTTCAAACGGCCGTGTTGAAGGTCCTCTCTTGTGGACGCCAAGGCCGCAAGCAACTGCTCCAGTCCCTTTCGTATATGGGCAATATCACGGAGGGGCAACTCCGCCGGATACTGGAGGAGCTGAAAGCACTTGGGTATATCACTTCCACTACGGGACGAGGCGGGTCTTCCCTCACTCCATCCGGAATACAGGAACTCAAGAACAGGCTGAAATAGGCTACGTGCCTGTTTCAGCCTGTTCTTTATAGGTTCATTCTTCCTAAAATGAGGAGATTTGTTCATTTTAGGCAAATTTTATAATTGGCACAATAGTTGCTATATATCTTTTTACCAAGTGCGTTACCAGGCGTACAAAAAAGAATTTGGAGGCAACACTATGAGCAACATTGATATGAACAAGGCTCGCTTCGATACACAGGCTATTCACGCTGGTTATCGCCGCGACAGTGACTATGGTGCCTTGGCCACTCCGATCTATCAGACCTCTACCTTTACATTCCCCACTGCGGATTATGCCATGCGTGTTTTCAGCGGCGAAATTCCCGGCTATGACTATACGCGCGCCGGAAATCCTACTGTCCGTGTTTTTGAGGAAAAAATTGCTCAGTTGGAGGGCGGAGAGGATGCAGTAGCTACCTCCTCCGGTATGGGCGCCATCAGTTCTACGCTGCTTGGCTTGCTGCGAATGGGCGATCATATCGTCTGCGGTAATACCGTTTATGGCTGCACTGATGTTGTTATGCGTGAGATCCTGCCCTCGCTGGGTATCACTGCCACCTTTGTGGATACCGGAGACCCGGCTGCTGTGGAGGCCGCGATCCAGGACAATACGAAAGTCATTTACTTTGAGACACCCGCCAACCCCACCATGCACGTGACGGACATTGCCGCTATCGCCGCGCTAAAGGCCAGTCACCCTGCGATCCGGGTCATTGTGGACAACACCTTTGCCCCGCCTCCTGTGCAGTGCCCTCTGAAATTGGGTGCCGATGTAGTGGTCCATTCCGTTACCAAGTATATCAATGGCCATGGTGACGTGATCGGCGGCGTTGTTGTTGGCTCTAAGGCAGATGTGGCAGAGATCCGGAGCCGCGCGATGGGAAAAATGTGCGGAACTCCGCTCTCCCCCTTTGCGGCATATCTGATCATTCGCGGTATGAAAACGCTCGGCATGCGTGTTCGCCGTCACTGCGAAAATGCGATGACCTTAGCCGCCTATCTGGAAAAGTCGCCTTACATCGAAAAGGTCTATTATCCCGGTCTGGAATCTATGGGAAAGGATCACGAGATCGCTAAGCGTCAGATGAACGGTCTTTACAGTGCGATCATCTCGTTCGTGCTGAAAGATGGGATCCATGGCATGAGTGCCTTCGATGCAGCGAAGAAGCTGATGGACTCTTTGCATATCCCTGCGATCGCGGTTTCTCTGGGTGACCCCGACACGCTGATCCAGCATCCGGCATCTATGACGCACGTAAAAGTGCCTAAGGATGTTCGGGAATCTGTTGGTATCACTGACGGTATGCTCCGCTTCTCCGTAGGTCTGGAAGATGCGGAAGACCTGATGGCTGACTTTGACCAGGCTTTCCAGTGTCTTTGAATAAGGCTTCGCCCCCTCTTGATCGTGACCATTGACCGCATCCCCCACTGAAATAACCAAGAAGAAACCAACCAAATGACCCTTGCATGTACATGTAAACCATTTTATCAAGGAGAGGAGAAATAAAATGAATACCAACAAAAGAGCCAATGGTTGGGCATTGTTGCCTTTCATTCTGTTCCTGGTGCTGTTCCTTTATGGCTTTCCTCTGGTGACAGCAATCATTTTCGGTTGTGTCATGGCTTTCTTTTACGGAAAAGGCAAGATCAGCGAGAAATTCTCTGTATTCGCACGGGGCGTTGCGGATGAGGGCGTTATCATCATGCTGGTGATTTTTGCCCTGTCTGGCGCGTTCTCTGCCGTGGCCACCGCCATGGGCGGACGAGATGCCGTAGTGAATCTGGGTCTATCTTTGGTTCCTACGCAATTTCTGGTAGCAGGCTGTTTCATCATTGCTATGCTCATGAGTACAGCCTGCGGCACCTCTATCGGCACCATTGCAGCGATCACTCCTATCGCGGTAGGTGTCGCGCAGAAGGGTGGCCTGGATATGATGATCCTGCTGGGATCCGTAGTAGGCGGCGCTATGTTTGGCGATAACCTCTCCATCATTTCAGACACCACCATCGCTGCCGCCCGCGGTCAGGGCGTGGAGATGAAAGACAAATTCCGTCTGAACTTTCTCATTGCACTTCCCGCTGCCCTTGTTACGCTGATCCTGCTGTGCATCGTGGGACGTCCGGAAACCGTGGTCCCCATGGGTGATCTTTCTTATAACCTGATCAAAGTCGTTCCGTATCTGATCGTTCTGGTCGCTGCCTTGGCAGGCGTAGATGTTATGCTTTCTTTGGCAATTGGCATTGGCAGCGCAGGTGTGATCGGCGTAGCTACCTCTGCGTTTACAGCGTTAGAATTTTCCGAGGCGATCTGGAGCGGCATTACCGATATGGACCGCAGCTTCTATCTGGCTGTATTTATTGCAGGTCTTGGTGAAATGGTCAAGGAGCAGGGCGGCTTGCAGTGGCTTGTGGTCACTATGAAGAAGGTCATGAAAAGCAACAAGTCCGCGCAGCTCAGCATCGCCGCTCTGGTTGGCCTGATGGACGCCGCCACCACCAGCAACACCGTAGCCATCATCATTACCAACCCCATCGCAAAGGATGTTAGCCGGCAGTATGGGATCGACCCCCGGCGCACTGCGTCTTTGCTGGATATGTTCTCCTGCGTGGTGCAGGGCATCATTCCGCACGGAGGTCAAACCCTGCTGGCCTGCACGTTGGCTGCAACTTATGGCGTGACTGCCACACCCATCACCATTATTCCTTACATGTGGTACCCCGCTTTGCTGGGTGTATTTGGGATTCTGTCCGTATTTATTCCTTGGGCTGACGGTGTTTGCCGCAAAGATCCCTGGAATTGGGAATATGACTGCGCTGAATCTCATGTGGAAGAGAAAAAAGCCTGCATGGAAATTGAAGCTGCCAAAGCTGAAAATTGACTCGTAAGCGCTAAATAACCCGTACCTGTACTGTGGGAAACAGATATGTCATACTGTCTCGGGGAGTGTCGAGTATTCTTGACACTTCTCGAGACTTTCTAATACGGGGGCACGGTATGAACGTAAATGCAGTTAAGCATCAGGCAAAGTTACTGGAATGGAAAGGTCGAGTAGCAGATTACAGAAGCAGCGGGATGAGCGTAAAGCATTGGTGTGAGGAAAATGATTGTTCCCCCAGGACGTATTAAGTGCTCTCAAAAACTTCCACTGGAAATAAAAATTACCCCCGAAACCAGATTTCATTTAATTGCCATCGCACATGGGGCTGAAGAATCATGCAAAGCCTATTTTTCCGGTGAAGATGGAGGTCTCCTTATCGACAATCAGATTGTCGGTGATATGCATATCGGTAAAGATTGCGAACCATTTCGCATAGGGCAATAACGTTAAAAGAAAATATCCAGAATGAAGTAGCTTGCCAAAAAACGTCTGAAGTCCTCGGGCAATATTCGCAGGGACACAAGTCGGCATGATACCTCGCAAGGGAGCGGGCAGCAAACGCTGTCTGCTTTCTTGCGCCTTTCTCTATATTTCTGCTGTTGTGCCGGGAGTGTGATGCTGATACCTTGTTGGAGGCCGTATGCAAACTTGTCCAGCAGGCAAGATGGTTCTGTACTGTTGGACCTTGTATTAACAAACACCGCCCCGGCTGAGAGCCGGAGCGGTGGGAGAGGTTTATTGGATGTGAAGCCGCAGCTTCAGGGCTTCTCGCAGCACATCGGAGAAATTCAGATCCGCGCGTTCCGCCATTGTATTGAGCCATGCCGGGATCGTCAGCGTCTTCTTCACAGCCTTGTTGTTGTAGAGTTTGCGGTACTCGATCGTGTCGCAGCAGACGAGAGACACCAGCGCGTCAGTGTCAGCGGAAACGTCCTTCAGATTAGAAGGAGCGGGAATCGCCTCGCCTTCCTCCTCCATGTCATAGAGCATCAGGCTGAGGGCGTCCTCGGCCATCTCGATCGCGTCGGGCAAAGATTCGCCGCTGGTAACGCAGCCGTCAATGTCAGGAAATTCCACCGAATACAGACCGCCGTCTTCCTGTCTGATGATCGCGGGATAAGCGTATTTCATAGATGATTCTCCTCTCGTTATATTATGGTATGGAGCGGTGTGGGATTTATACGATCCCCGCACTCCGCAGTATGCTGTTTACAGTTCCGGTGGCCATCTCTTTGGCGCCGTGTCTCGGGACCGGGAACTTCTTTCCGGTGATCGGGCTGAACCATATCTCGTGATTTGTTCCTTCTCGAACAACGTAGCAGCCGTTTGCCCGAAGGATCTTCCTGAGTTCACTGGTTTTCACGTCCTCACCTCTCTTGTTCTGATATCAGAATAGCACGTGTCAGCACGTATGTCAACGACAAATCACGTGTTTACACGTATTTTATAAAAGACCGCCTCCAGTGTTACCAGCGCCGAGGACGGGATGCGTGCAAGTCCTTTCACAGTCGCGAAAAGCGATACCGAGTAGCACCAGCAAGGCATCACACCGTGTCATTTTTTATCACGAAATAGCTACGTTTACAGCGGCTAAAGTGTAAGCCGTGCAGCTCAAGAGATGGCAATACCCTCGTTGGAATCGATGCTGGTAAGAGAATGATTCTCTGCCGACGCTCACCATGATCAGGAAAAATAGGGTACAGTGCAGCAAAATCACTGTACCCTATTTTCTTCCAGCTGAGTCCTGACGAAAGGGGCATCTCCAACAAATTTACTGTACCATACTTCAACAAGTTAAATGGTGAAATTTGCAGTGGAAATAGGGGCACCCGCAACAAATTTACTGTACCCTATTCTGAGAAAAACTCCTTCATCACAGCATCCAGCCGCTTCTTCAGATTCTCCAGTGGAAGCTCCAGACGGTCCGCTGCCCGCTGCAGATAATCCTCATCCAAGAGCGGACCGCAGCGGTTGATCGTCTCGGCCAACGCATAGACAGCACCTTTGAGATAGCTCTCCTCAAGCTGCTCACAGCACGCTCCGTTATATTGCGTCCGGTAAATCGCCATCGTTATGCGGTGCTTGATTTTATCGTCAATTCGTTCCGTGGCAGCGGTACCGTCAATATCATCCCGCCAGTAATACCGAACCAGCCGCTCCGCATCCGCCTGCGGAAGCTCCTGGAGCAGCGCACGCAAATACTCACAGGTGCCTGCTTGGTCAAGCCCCATAACTTTACAGACCCTGACCGCGCCCCTTGCCTGCCCCTCCTGCCAGAACGACTCCTGTGACCACCGAAGCCGAAGCTCCTGAACTTGCTTTGCCATCCGAGACCGCATAGTGTCCCCCCTTCCTTTACGCAAAATCTTACCGCCATATTGCTTTTACACAGGGTTGATGCATCACTTTTCTTCGGGATGCTCCATCTCTTTCAGCTTGGCATCCAGTCTCTCCCTCAGTTCTCCCAGAGAGAGGTTTAGAGAATCCGCCTCATTCTGGAGGCAGCTATCGTTAAGGGAGATCCCATAATCCTTGATAACCCCTGCCAGTGCTTTTACGGCGCCATTGATATAGCCTTCATCAAAGGACTTGCAGTATTCTTCCCCGTACCACACGCGGTTGATCTCCCTGTCCGTGCGGCGGTCGATTTCATAGTCGATTTTCGCCACAGCATTTGCACTGCTTTCTTCCTTCCAGTAATACCGGGCGAGCCGTTCCGCGTTCACCTGCGGAAGTTCCGGGAGCAGGGCCTGCAAATGCTGTAAAGCATCCGCAAAGTCCAGCCCCATGGCCTTACAGGTCCTGATCGCACCTCTGGCTTGTCCCTCCTGCCAGTATAGTTCACGGGCCCACTGAAGCTGAAGCTCCCTCATTTGGTCCATTGTCCAAAGCAACATGACGTGCTCTCCTTTCATGATTTCTCGCAAGCCCCCGGCTTTAGCCGTGGGGTTACCGGCTATTCGTCCAACAATGGGTATTCCTTGAATGCCAGCATTCCGGTCTTCTTCTCCAAGTTCTTTTCTCTTGTGTTTCTTCTTTTGCTTTATACCACAATACGGCATTTGTGTCAAAACGCGAAGTCAAAACACAAAATTTGACGGTAATTTTGATTTGAGGTATCATATTTGAATAAAATGAAGTTATATCTCAATTTTATGGCAGGCAGAGCACTTGGCCAAAGTCCCATTGCCGAACCAACAAAGGCCATTGGCACAGTGAGAACTGCGTCATTGGCCTTTTTGCACCTTGAACTACGTCCCGGGCCGGGCGTAGAGATGCTCAGACGGGCAGTGATGCGCACGAACACTTGGTTCGCTTTGCAACAAGCTGAATGCAGTGGAGGTAAGCAATATGGTATTCCAAGTTACCGTATATACGGAGGACGATGGCAGCATCACACTCTCCATGGATGATATGGACCTTGCTGTCAATGCACCCTCGAAAGAAGCGGCCATCAAAGCGCTGTGCCGGGATATGGTGGAGTATGCGGAGGAATACCGCAAAGCGTTTGCCATGTATTCCGCAGCGCCTAACAGGGCCGCACACGCCCCTCTTGTGAAAGAAATCCTGGCCGCAACGCCGCAGGAACTGCGCGATGCCCTCGTGTTTCACTCGGAGCAGATGCGTCCAAACCATCCGCACAAAACCGCCACGGAGCGTTTGGAGGAATACTACCATACGCCCGTAGATCAAATAAGCCCCACAAAAGAAGATGAGATCGACTGGGGCAAACCGCAGGGAAATGAGATTTGGTAACGCATTCAAAACAGGGCTTCACTTTGCCAGCGTCTCATACGCGGTACGGTTTTTCTCTATGAGCTGCTCGGAAATCTTCTTCACATCTTCATCACTTGCCTGACAGGGCTTCATTTGGAGAACCAAGCGAATAAATTCTTCCCGGTCTTTGACAATGGTATAGGGCGCATATTCGCCGTATGCGGCAGGGCGGCTGATCGTAACGAGCTGTAGGTGCTCTAAGGAAGTTGCCGCCTGCAAATCGTGCTTCAGCTCGACGAGTTCGGGGCCATGCTCTACGGGCATGGCATAGCACCCGTGTCGATAGAAGTCTTTCGCAACCAGATAAGGCATATCAATGTTCCTCTTTCGGATGTGCTTGATAGGCCTCCAGAATACCGGAAGGGCCTTCCCGCCACATTCCCGTCTCCAAATCATAGATGGCGTCGTAGACCAGTGATTTTATCAGCTTTACTAATGCATCGATCCCTGAAATCCCCTGCTCCGCGGCAAGCATTTGTGCCGCCATTGTGAGGGCTCTGTCAGCCGTAAATTTTTTTGAGGATGCTCCCATGGGAGCATCCTTTTTTTGAAATTTTAAGGCATGGATGGCTTGCTCTGTCCTGAAACAATATTGTTCTGACAGCTGTTCCGGGAAAACATGAGAAAGGGCGGAATTTATGGCATCTGCACTTTCTGGCGTCCCATAGGATTCTGCCAGATAGGCTGTCAGAATCATGCTTGTATGGTCATCAGGACGCTTTCCGATTATCACATCATAATCGGAATATCTGCTGAGAATATTCTGTGTCAGCTGCTCCCTATAGACATCGTTTTTGAAATTTACCGCGGCAAATTGAAGCCACTCTGCCGTTGTAGACTCGAACCGAAATACCTTCAGGGGAACGGTTTCATCCAATTCGAATGTCGAAACGACACCCCTGTCATAGTCTGGCTTCTTTTCCAAAAGTCGCTGCTCCCGCCGCACACGGGTACGGGCGGCAGCTGCTGCCTGTGCAAAATCAGGGGTCAGATAGAAGCCAGAGCCGAGTTCTTTCTTTGCAGCGTCCGTTTGCAGTTTCGGTTCTGCGACCGTGCGGCCGCTTCCGTGATAAAGAATCATTCTATAGTCACCCCGTTATTTCTGAGCAAAGCATCGATGTCATTCAAAATTTCGCCATCGCCGTCAAGCTGTACCGATTCGCAGCAATCCGAAAGGATCTCAAAAACCTCATTTTCTTTAAAGAGCTGGAGCGCAGTCATTTTGTCCAAAGAGTGACGCTTCATAAATTTTTGAAAGAGGCTGAGCTGTGTATAAAGCACATCGGATTCGCTGTATTCAAATGCATCCATAGGCAGCCTCCTCTTCATTTGCCGCAAAAACGCGCAATAGTTTTATTCAGCGGGTACAATTAAAATTGTCCGTTGACATAACGCAATTATACTGAACCTGCGTCAAAATAGCAACATATCGGTACGCCCCGCAGGGGTTCTGTCAATTTTGAGAGTTCTCCCCGCCATCACACAGCATCGTACCTCTGCTTCCGGCTTTTGGGAGATTCCGGGAGCGTCATGGCCAGCTGCCCGGATGATCCGGCCCATACCCGCAGCCGATAACGCCGTCCGGATCGCCGACACAACTTCCATTTTTACACGCAGCCTTTGTGATCTGCGTGTCAGGTTCTCCTACTTACGAGGTCTTGATCTCGTTTGCCGCAAAATACCGGCAGCCGCATCCGTGTCTGCCAGTATTTGTGCGTGCATAATATGTCTCATGTGAGTTTTGTCCGAGTGTTTCTGTCGGACGCCGCCCGGCCTTGTCTCGCGTGAAAAAAAGCAGCTGCCACAAAAATAAGTCTTTCGCTTACTTGTGGCAGCTGCTTTGTTCTTTGTGCGGTCTTATCCTCAGGATGTTTCCCTGCTCAACGAGGCCAGGGAGAACGCCGAAACGCTTTTGGATGTTCTTCACGATCCCGCGGACGGAAAGAAGCCTCGAACCTACCGCAAACGCGCCCGGAAAGATTACCTGAAATACACAAGATGCCGTAAACACACCGCGAAAATGACCCGCAAGTCTGTTTTGTGACTTGCGGGTATTATATTTGTATTGGATTTCGATACAGCGTTGGTTTCGCAAATTTCTACCAGCGTCAGCACAAACTTAAGTTGTGCGATTTTGCACAACTTTATCCGCTTTAATGAAATTTCTGACAGAAGTAATGTTGACGGGCGAATTGTCATAGGTTATAATGCATGTGCATTACTTCGTCCGCTTCAGCGATCAAAATGGTAAAAGGTCAGAAAGGTGTTGTACACATGAACGGTGTAGAGCATTACAAGGAAATATTTGAACAATACGGCGGTATGATGAGAACAAATCAACTCGAGAAAGAACATATTCTTTACCGCAAGATACAGCAGCTCATTCAAGAGGGGTATATTGAGAAGGTTCGTTATGGATATTACCAATGGGTTGACCAAGATGACTTCAGTGAAATAAGTACGATCAATCGTCTTTTCCCTGATGCAATTCTTTGTATGGAAACCGCCCTTCGTTATTACGGGTACAGTGACCGCACACCTGGAGATTGGCATCTGGCCGTTAGTAAAGACTCCGGTAAGTCACGATTCAAAATCGATTATCCGTTTGTAAAGCCTTACTATGTGGAGCCAGCTGTGCTGGAAATCGGCCTAACTACCGGAGAGATAGATGGGCATTGTGTTCGCATTTATGATAAAGACCGCGTGATTTGTGATTGTCTGCGTTATCGCAACAAAATGGACAAAGAAATTTTCAATAAAGCGATTCAGGGTTACATCAGCGATACCAGTAAAAGTATTCCCAGGCTTATGGAATATGCTGCACCGCTGCGAGTAAAGAAGATTGCCAAAGATTTGATAGGAGTGTGGCTGTGATAGCAAATGAAGAGCTGAGAATCTGGGGTATCCACACAACGGATGATTCCTTGTTTTTGCACGATAATGTTGTCGCAATCGGTTGGAAGGAATTCGGTGATTGCAGCAAACTTGAAGCTACCCGCGAAGCATATAAGAACCACTATATCAAATCCTATCCTGACGGCAAAATAGGTGCAGTGGCTACCAGTGCGGGTATGCTGTATATGTATGATGCTGATACAGCATACCTGGATGATCTGATGCCTTGGTCTGAGAACTTGCCCGATGTCTGCAAGAAAACACCCTAACAGAATGCCGACAGCCACGATTTAGTGGCTGTCGGCATTCTTGTCAAGGTACGAGTTATTTATCGCTTACCTTATAAGAGGTCTTGATCTCACTTCTCTGTGTACAGCCGTGCCAGGAACGCGGCGATCTGCGCTCTTGTGCAGGCGCTGGTGGGGTCGAAGCGTCCGCCGCCCACGCCGATGGTGATGCCGTTTTCCACGGCCCAGGACACCGCGCTTGCGTAGTAGCTGTCGGCGGGAACGTCGGTAAAGTTCGCCGTGCCGCCCGCCGCAGGCTGACCCATGGCACGCCACAGCATCGTCACCATCTGGGCGCGGTTGATGGCGGCGTTGGGGTTTGCGCCGTCAGAGATACCCTTCTCCTTCGCCCAATTCTGCGCGTTCTCGAACCAAGTGTTGCCGCCGGTCAGGTCTGCGTCGTTCTGGCGGGCGAGGATCGTCCACAGCTGCGCCCGGGTGGTGGAGGCGTTGGGGGCGTAGGTGGTCTCGTTCATGCCGTTCACCAGCCCACGGGCGCTGACGAAGTCGATGGCGTCCTTTGCCCAATGATTTCTCGTGTCGGCAAAATTCTTAGAGTTATCAACGATTTTCACGGTCGCACCGCCGTTGACAGTCAACTGGATACCGTCCTCCGTGGGAACGGAGTTCTTCAAAATCTCCTCCGTGCCGTCGGGGTGGACGAGCACTGCCACCGTGCCGGGCTTCACGTTGGAAACGGGAATTTCCACCTTCGTTTCGCCTGTGCCCTTGGGCAGTTCCACCTTCACCACGGGAGCGGTGCTGCTGTTCTTGGTGGCCTGAACCTCCACGGGAGCCTTCACCGCCTCGCCGTTCTTCTTTGCGTCCTCGATGGCCTTGTTGCTGAGGGTGGTCTCCGCCGTGGTCTGACCGTGCTTGTCGGTCTTGACCGTGCCGGTGGATCCGTCAGCGGCCTTGCTCTCGGTGACGGAACTGCCGTCCTTCTTTGTCTCCGTCTTGGTCACGGAGCCGTCCTTCTTCGTCTCGGTCTGAACCTTCGTGCCATCGGGCTTGGTGACCGTCTCCACCTTCGTACCGTCCGGCTTGGTGGCGGTCTCGGTCTTTCCGGTGCTGCCGGAGGGCTTGTCAGAGCTGCTGGAACCGCCACCACCGGAGGACGAACCGCCGGAACTGCCGCCCGTAGACCCGCCCGTGGAACCGCCGGGCTGAGAGGGCGTTGTGCCGCCCGCAGAGCCGCCGCCCGGAGTAAAGCGCCATGTCCCGCGGAACACCACGGTCATGCCCTCTAAGGTGCCGCCGTCCCAGCCGGAGAAGGTCCATGTGCCGGCCAGGCCGCCGTTCTGCGCGTTGGAGGTCGAATCAGCGGTGAAAGTGGTATCCACAGCGTCCATCGCCTGCTCCACGCTGCGATAAGCCCTGCTGTCGGTGGGCAGCGTCCTGTCGGAGGGGGCTTCGCCCCAGTCATAGCGCACCGTGTAGGTCTTTACCTCCGGCTGCTCCGAGGTCTCCTGATAAACGAAGGTAACCGTGGAGCCGTTGTCCTTCATACTGACAAAGGTGTGGCCGTTCAGGGTCTGAGGCGGCTGCCAGTTCACGCTTGCGCCTGTTGGGACCGGCAGAACGGAGGGCGCGGTGTTGGGCATCGCCGTGCCGTCCTCCAATTCATATTGAATGGTAACGTCGGTGTAGGACTGATTTTCGGTGCCGTCGTTGGCGAGGATGTTCCCCGCCCCGTCCACCACCTCAAAGCCGATGGTATCGCCGCTTTGCAGCTGGGCGTTCTCCGGAATTCGGTAGACAAGAGAGCAGTTGGCAAGGCCGGAATCAAAGTCGCTGCCGGTGTATTCCAGCGCGCCCTTAGGCCAGAACTTGGACTTTTCGCTCCAGACGGGAACGGTAAAGACCTTTTCCGCCCAAACGTCTCCGCCGTCTGCCGTGACCGCCCGGCTGCCGTCAGCGTGCTGCACCCACAGGCGCAGCGTCACGGTCTGCTCCTCGGTGTCGGAGAGGTTTTGAACGATGGTGCGCAGCTCGATCTCCTGCCCCTTCATGTCCGGAGAGAAGTGGTTTTTATAGCCACCGCTCAAAAGGCGGTTCTCCCGATCTTGCTGATACCTC
>ERZ856578.1892-NODE-1892-length-36771-cov-4.977680_pt1 | contig 36771 bp, 35 predicted proteins | sample MGYA00514384_ERZ856578 | MGnify/ENA primary metagenome ERZ856578 (study PRJEB29103, sample SAMN06111958) | human gut metagenome | biome: human gut; feature: ankylosing spondylitis patient; material: healthy_person | host: Homo sapiens | place: China:Hangzhou...
AGCTTGCTTGCATAAGCACTTTTTCATCCAAATCAGCATATGGTGGAACCACCAAGCTTCTTGTTTTCATGAATATGGAAACAAGAAGATGTAATGACTGAACTGTAACATTTTTTTCATATTTTTTTAATAACCTACTTGACAAATCGCTTTTCCTTCTGTATACTCTTCACCATGATAACAATTTACCACGCTAAATCAGAATCTTGTTAACACGATAAATCAATCAGCATACAAGGAGGAACCAATCCATGAAGAAATTAAATCAGCTTCTCATCTTAGGTACAACACTTTTATTATCCGCTGCGGCACTCACCGGATGTTCCGGTTCCTCCGCACTGGGCGCTACGACAGCACAGACGACTTCCGGTGAAACAACAACTCCGCAGACAGACGCAGGGATCATTGCCTCCGAGACAACCGGTTCCAATAACCGTCTGAACGACATCTTAGAGCGCGGCTACATCGAGATCGCCACCGAGCCGTATTTCGCTCCGAACGAGTTCATTGATCCTACAAAGAGCGGTGAGGACGCCTACACCGGTTCCGATATCGAACTTGCAAAGTTTATCGGAGAATCCCTCGGCGTCGAGGTCCGTTTGAAACCGATGGATTTCACAAGCGTTCTCGGAAGCATCACGACCGGAAAATATGATCTCGCGATCTCCGCCTTAGCCTACACACCGGCAAGAGCCGAGACCATGAACCTCTCCAAGGGTTACTATTTCGGAGACGAAGATCCGCAGACAGCATACGGCATTCTGGTCCGCAAGGAAGATGTTGACAGCATCAAATCCTTCAACGATCTTGCAGACAAGGTGGTCGTTGCCCAGAATGGTTCCCTTCAGGAGCAGTTCGTACAGGAGCAGATCCCGGCTTACAAAAAATACAACCGTGTTTCCTCCACAAACGATGGTTTCCTGATGGTCGAGACCGGAAAGGGTGATGTGATAGTCGCAGCCCTCAGAATGGCAAGATTATATCTGGAATCCAACCCGGACAGCAATCTTGTGATCGTCCCGAACCTGTATTTCAAAGTTGATCCTGAAACACAGGGAACAAGAATCGGTATCCCGAAGGGTGAGGATGCCCTCACAGACCGGATCAACGAGATCATCGACGAAGTCGTTGAGAAAGATCTTTACAATCAGTGGTACGACGAGTATACGGAGTACGCGAAGAGCCTTGGCATTATCGAATAATTCGATCCTTTGATATAACCCCGCGGCCGCGGTCAGGCCGCACCCCTTCACCGGTACCTTCCCCAGGTGCCGGAACCCCTTGGTCATGGGAGGTTATCCCCAGAATATCTCATGACAAAAAAGACGATCCGCAATTACCTGGCGGTTCGTCTTTTTTTGTTCCATCTTTATCTGCCGCATTCGTTTGTTTCTTCCTACACTTCCCAGTCAGAATCCAGAAAACCTTCCCCGTAGACTTCCTGAGCCTCAGAGACGATCATAAACGCTCTGGGATCGATATCATAGACGATCTTCTTCGCCTTGTAGAACTGCTTTCTGTCCAGAACACAGATCACGGTCTTTCCATCTTCTTTCCGATAAGCTCCTTCGCTCTTTAAAAAGGTACAGCCGCGCTCCAGCTCATCCATCAGCTCATCGGCGATCTCCTTCGGTTTTTCTGTAATGACCGTTATCATGGTGCTCTTATTCATACCATAAAGGATCACATCGATCACATATGTTCCCACCACCATGTTAATGAGTCCATAAAGACCGGATTCGATATTCCGGAATACCACCATGGAAAGCAGGATGATCACAAGGTCCGTCGCCATGACCGCTTTTCCGGTCTGCATGTGCGGACAATACTTTTGTAAAAGCTTTGCGGCAATATCGCCTCCGCCTGTGGTAGAGCCGCGCATGAATATAACGGCAAGACTGATTCCGATCAGCACTCCGCCGAAAAGGCAGGATACCATCTTATCGCCGGAATACACCGGAAAATACGGTGTCACCAGACCATCCAGAATCACGGTCATGATCGCAACTGTCTTCAGTGTTTTGATCGTCTTCTCCTTTCCCAGATAGATCCAGGACGCGATCAGAAGCGGAATATTGATCAGAAATGTCAGGGTACCGATTGGGAGATTCGTCAGACGGTTTAACAGGATCGCCATACCGCTGGCTCCTCCCGGTGCGATATCAATGTTGTTGATAAAGCAGTGGAGAGCGACGGCCTGTACAAAGCCGCCCGCCACATCTGCCAGAAGATCCAGAGCAAGCTCTTTTCCCCTCATCTTTTCCATAAGATTACCCCCTTATATCTGCCAGTCTGAATTCATCTAATCCCGATATAATTCTTCAAATAATTCCACCGGCACATACGCCTTCACATGGATCCCGTCATCCTGATACTCCTCCGAAAGAAGCTGTCCGCTCTTCCGGATCGTCTGGATCCGTCCGGCATCCCTGTAAGCGAATACCTTCTCAAAGTAGATCCTGCGGTTTCTCAAAATTATGGCAAACAGATCCAGCAGTTCCTCAATGCCCTCTCCTGTCTTTGCCGATAATTTCACTTTATAATCCGCGGACATATCCCTGCAGGCGGTATCTGCGTCCGGGCGGTCCACCTTGTTGAATACCGTGATGATCTCCTTGTCCTTGATGTCCAATCGGCGCAGAGTCTCATAGACCACATGCATCTGCATGTCCATCTGCGGGTTCGAACAGTCCACCACATGAAGGATCACATCACAGTACCGCGCCTCCTCCAGAGTGCTCTTGAACGCCTCCACCAGATGGTGCGGAAGCTTTCTGATAAATCCTACTGTGTCCGTCAAAAGGACCTTTTCCCCGCCTGGAAGCGTCAGCGCCCTCGTCGTCGGATCCAGGGTCGCGAAAAGCTTATCTTCCGCCAGGATCCCGGCTCCTGTGAGCTTATTTAAGAGCGTAGATTTTCCGGCGTTCGTGTAACCCACAATGGCCGCCGTCAGCGTTCCGCTCTGCTCTCTCTGTTTCCGTACCACATCCCTGTGGCGCTCCACATCCTGGAGTTCCGATTTTAACTGGCTGATCCGCTCGTGGATCCGTCTTCTGTCCACCTCAAGCTTCGTCTCACCCGGTCCCCTCGTACCGATTCCGCCGCCAAGTCTCGACAGGGAATTCCTGAGACCCACAAGGCGGACGGCGCGGTATCTTAACTGCGCAAGTTCTACCTGGATCTTCCCCTCTCTTGTCTTTGCACGGGCGGCAAAGATATCGAGGATGATCATCGTCCGGTCCATGACCTTCGTGTCCAGAGCGTCCTCCAGGTTTTTTAACTGTGCCGGGGAGAGCTCATCGTCGCAGACAACGCCGGTAGCGCCGGACTCCCAGACCATCTCCTTCAATTCCTGGATCTTACCTTTTCCGAGGTATGTTCCCGGATGGATATTTTCCCGGTTCTGGATCACGACTCCCACGGTCTCAGCTCCCGCGGTCTTTACAAGCTCCCGAAGCTCCTCCACGGACTCCTCCGTGTCATCGGAGGCGTTCGTGCTGGCAGCAAACAGGATGACCCGTTCCTGCTGCTCACCGATCTCTATCAATTCTGCCATTCTTTCTCCTATCTTGTCACGAGAAACGCGATCTCATGATCTGCCTTCTCGTCCTGTCCATACTGCTCCTCGTAGCTTCGGAACAGCTCCAGCGCCTTCTCATACTGGCCCAGGTACTCATAACACACGGCCTGGTTGAAGGCGATCTCTTTCTTTGCCCGGTCATCAGAGAGGGCAAGTCCCGCCTCCGCGTGCTGCAGCGCTTCCTCATAATTGCCTTTTTCCATCGCAGCCATCATCCAGCGGTTGTAAACTTCCGTGCTGGAAAAGCCCTCATCCACGAGAGTCTGGTAGAGCTCATCCGCCTTCTCCTCGTCTCCGGCAGTCATATATGCCGCCCCCAGGGCTTCCATCGCCTCTGCGTAGCCTGTAACCTCATGTTTCGCATCCGCGCTCTTACCGGACTCCAAGCGGTTCTCAGCACCATCCTGATCCCCGGAATTCGCGAGGCTCACCGCGCCGAGGTAGTAATACTCGGCTCTCGGCTTATCCACCTTCGTCAGGGTATCGTAAGTATACGCCGCGGCACCATAGTCCCCCAGCATAAATTCTGCCTCACCGCGGTACTTTAATACATCGATCTCAAAAGAGGTCACCCGCGTTGTCTGGTCGATCAGGCTGTCAAACTCCGCGACAGCCCCCTCGTAATCACCGCTTTCCATGAGGGCGATGCCGTTCTCCCTGCTCTCCTTCATCTCACTGGTCACATGGCTGCAACCGGTGAGGAGGAGCAGCATACCGGATAGAAATAACGCTGATACAATGCTCTTTTTTATTTTGCTTATTTTTCTTGTTTTCTTATACTGTTTATACATTTTAAATTTTACGTTTTATTTCGTTTCTTTATACGCTTTGTAAAGTCTTTTCATGAACCTTCAGCTTCAGCACGCTCTGGCCTCGGGAATTCTTTCCCTTTCTCCACATTTTACGCACGCGTCGTGCTTCCGAATCCACCATTTCTCACCTCATCGGCCTCATCATCCACCGTAATTCCGTACTCCACGAAAATCCCCTGGGAGAAACCTGTTCCTGATTCCACTTCCACGGTCTTTCCCTCGCGGCTGTCATTGGTGAGCTTCACCTGGATATGGCCCTCGTTGTCAGATCCGTAGTAGTCGCTGTCGATGATCCCGACGGTATTGTTTAACTGCAGACGGAACTTAAATCCAAGTCCGCTTCTCGGATAGAGCTTTAATACCCAGCCGTCATCGATCCGGGCGCGGATCCCTGTGAGGATCTTTGTCATCTCGCCCGGTTTCAGCGTGAACGCTGCCGGTGCGAAGAAATCATATCCGGCAGAGCCTGCTGTGGCACGCTTCGGAAGTCTGATCCCATCGTAGATTTCCCTGATCACTTCTTCTGTATCCTGCGGGTGTTCCCCCTGCCAGTCTTTTTTAAACTGCTCAAAGCTTACTTTTTCAAATTTTGCGATTCTCTGCATGATGTCTCCTCTTCGTAAATGGTCTCCCACTACTATACCAAGACCCCGCCCCCTTTTCAAGCGTTTCAGACAGAAAATCCGGCAGAATGCACTGCGTTATTGCGGCAATGTGTCCACTGCCCACAGTATATTCTGCCGGATGATTCCGCCTCGCACGTACATTTTTATGTGGTTATCCAAACAGCCGCGACACTCTCAGATGTTCTCTCCAGGCTGCTGTTTTCTCGAAAACTTTTTCTATAAAATATACGATATCATCTCAATCCCGAAAATGATCACATATAAAATAAATCCCGGATTCAGGTACACATACTTCCTGTACGGTGTCGGCCACCCGTTCTGGCGTCCCATCTGCCACCAGTAGCGGCGTCCATCCCGGAAGAAAAAATAGATTCCGGCTGCAACGAGAAGCAGGATCATAACAAAGCCTGCCGCAGAAAACGCTGCTGCCATCGCGCCCATCCCCAGCGCATTTAATCCATTTTCCACCAGCACAAGAACCATGGAAAAGGAATTCACCGCCATATGGAGCAGCACGTTATAGAAGATCCGGTTCGTCCGCACCGCCACATAACCGAGGATCAGCCCGATCACCACCGCGTACAGGCATTGGTTTAAATTTCCGTGCATGAGTCCGAACATGACCGCACAGAAGACAACCGCTGTCCGGTCCCCGAACCGTCTCGCCTTCTTTAAGAGAACTCCCCGGAAGATAAACTCCTCCATAAACGGGGCGATCAGGCAGGTGTAGATCACCATTCCCGGTGTCAGCTCATCCAGAGCGTCCATCACCGGGTTCATATCCGTAGCCGGAACTCCCGTGAACATGGAAATAAATACGTCCAGGAACACGCCGAGGAAATTAAAGATGTACCCAAGTCCCAGGCACATGAAAAGCGCCGACATCCAGACCTCCGCCGGAAGTGTATGAACCGGTCTCCGATCCGATCTCACAAAACATGTCATCGGAATTACCAGAAGGAACGGAACTCCGATAGAAAAGATATACTGCACCAGGACTCCCGTCCACGGGGAATCAAAAAGCCCGGAAAGCAGACGCGCTCCGCCGCTTCCCAGGCCATGGATCCGGTGCCATACCAGGCCATAGAAAGCGCTGCCCAGGTACTGGAACCCTGAGCAGGCGCACATGGCAAGGCATAAAATTGTAAACGTGATCAGAAAATCTCTTCGTTTATGCACCATATTCTTCCTTCATGATCTCACTGCTTCTCGCAATGAACTTTGTCATACGCTCCGGGGAAAGACTTCCGTGAGCGAGCTTTGCAAGGTCATAGAGCTGTTCGCAGAGCATCGGTGTCTTCTCGCCGTCCCTGTTGTTTAACACATACTTTACAAGGCCGTTGTTTGCGTTGAGGACAAGTGTCTCCTCCGCCGGGAACAGATCGGAACCGCCGCCGTACATGCTGTACATCTTCATCATATCCTGCATTCTGCGGCTCTCCTCGGACACAGTGATCATGGACGCGAGGCCCTCGTTTTTCAGCTTCTCGACCTTGACGTTCAGTTTGTCATTTCCGATGGCCTTCTTGAAGACCTCCGCAAGAGTCTCGGCATCCTTCTTCTCCTGCTCCTTCGCGGCCTCATCTGTCTCCTCAGAATCCTTGAAGGTCTCGTTGACATCCGCGTCGATGCGCAGGAACTTCAAGCCCTCATTCTTCTGCTCCACATGCTGCATAAACGGAGAATCGATCGGATTCGGAAGGATCACAGCGTCGATTCCAGCTTCCTTGAACATGTTGATATACTGGCTCTGCTCTTTCTCGTCAGTTACATAAAAGATCTTGTTCTCGTGTTTTTCCTTGTTCTCCTCCAGGCAGTCAGCGAGAGTCAGGTACTTGCCGTCCAGATTCTTGTAGAGGATGTAGTCTTTCATCTTCTCGTCAAACTTCTCATCCTTTAAGCAGCCGAATTTGATGAACGGGTTGATGTCGTCCCAGTATTTCTCGTAATTCTCGCGGTCTGTCTTGCACATGCCGGACAGCTTGTCCGCAACCTTCTTTGTGATATAGTCGGAGATCTTCTTAACGAACCCATCATTCTGGAGAGCACTTCTGGATACATTTAACGGAAGATCCGGGCAGTCGATCACTCCTTTTAACAACATCAGGAATTCCGGAATGACTTCCTTGATATTATCGGCAATGAATACCTGATTATTATAGAGCTTGATCTTGCCTTCGATGCTCTCGTACTCCATATTGATCTTCGGGAAGTAGAGGATACCCTTTAAGTTGAACGGGTAGTCCATGTTCAGGTGGATCCAGAATAACGGCTCCTTGAAATCCTGGAATACCTTACGGTAGAACTCCTTGTACTCTTCGTCTGTGCACTCATTCGGATGCTTGTTCCAGAGCGGGTTCGTATCGTTTACGGCAACCGGGCGTCTTGCGATCTTATATTTCTCTTTCGCCGGGGAAACCTCAACTGTCTCCTTAGTGCCGTCCTCTTTTTCCTTCTCCTCTGTCTTTGCAGGCTCTACGATCGTCTCGATAATTGTATCTTTATCGGTGAGCTCGTCCTTTTCGATCGTGTCGTACTGCGGCTCTGCAGTCTCATCGTTTAAGTAGATCTCAACCGGCATGAACGCGCAGTATTTATCGAGGATCTCTCTTGCACGGTACTCATTTGCGAACTCAGCGCTGTCCTCATTCAGGTACAGGGTGATCACGGTTCCGTGTCCTTCCTTTGTGCCCTCTTTCATGTCGAACTCGGTACCGCCCTCAGACTCCCAGTGGACCGGCTTTGCATCCGGCTTGTAGGATAAGGTATCGATCGTTACTTTGTCGGCTACCATGAACGCGGAGTAAAAACCAAGTCCGAAGTGACCGATGATCTGGTCCTCGTTTGCTTTATCTTTGTACTTGTTTAAGAAATCCTGCGCACCGGAAAAAGCGATCTGGTTGATATACTCGTCAACCTCGTCCTCTGTCATTCCGAGACCGTTATCTTCGATCCGGATCGTCTTTTCCTTCGGGTTTACAGTAACCTGAACTTTATAGGTCTCATCATCCGGTGTCTCGTACTCGCCCATCAGGGCCAGCTTCTTTAATTTTGTGATGGCATCGCAGCCGTTGCTGACTAACTCACGGTAGAAGATATCGTGATCGGAATACAGCCATTTTTTGATGATCGGGAATATATTCTCACTGTTGATTGAAAGACTTCCACTTTTTGCCATGTTAAACCACTCCTTATTTCTATTCCTGCGGCGCGGGGGAATTTCTCATAATTCCTTCGGACCGCTTATTTTCATTTATCGTTTTCCAGCTGCCTTTTTAACAGCTGTTCTGTTCAACATGACATATTTTAATACCAGGAAATCAAAATGTCAATAAAATTAGCACTCATTTTTGATGAGTGCTAATAAAATTTTTATAAACTTTTTTCTCTTTCGCCTTTGCTATGGGCGGGTCAGTCAATTTATGATCTCACTTAATTCTCGCTCTCGATCGGAATAAACACTCTTGCAGTCTCCTCCTGCTCATGTTTCTTCCGCTCGTTCTTCGCCGCAGCCACAGCCATCTCGCAGAGTGCCATCTGGGATCCCACCGGGAGTTTTCCACGGCGGTCCGGCTTCTCGTATGTTCCGTCCGGCTGTAAGACATGGGCTTTTAAGTTGTCCTCAAGCTCCAGCTCCATATACTTCCGGATCCTGTCTTTCAACTCTTCCCTCAGTACCGGGAACAGGATCTCCACGCGGCGGTCCAGGTTTCTCGGCATCCAGTCGGCGCTTCCCATGTATATCTCTTCGCTTCCGTCATTCTCGAAGATAAAGATCCGCGCGTGTTCCAGAAATTCCCCGACGATGGAGCGGACTTCAATATTCTCGGAAAGTCCCGGAATTCCTGCCTTCAGACAGCAGATTCCACGGACCACCAGATGGATCCTGACACCAGCGCAGGACGCCTCATATAAGGCCGCGATGATCTCTTTATCACAGAGAGAGTTCATCTTTGCAATAATGGAAGCCGGCTTTCCTGCCCGGGCATTCTTCGTCTCACGCTCAATGAGACGCAGGAATTTTGTTCTCAGCCACAGCGGTGCCACAGAGAGCATATTCCAGTTCAAGGGTTCCGAATAACCGGAAAGCATGTTGAAAACTGCTGTGGCATCCTCACCGATCAGCGGATGACATGTCATGATTCCGCAGTCCGTATAGAGCTTTGCGGTGGAATCGTTGTAGTTACCGGTTCCGAGGTGAACATATCTGCGGATGCCATCCTCCTCTCTCCGGACCACAAGGGTGATCTTCGAGTGGGTCTTTAAGCCCACAAGACCGTAGATCACATGGCAGCCTGCTTTCTCAAGTTTCTTCGCCCAGATGATGTTGTTCTCCTCATCAAATCTGGCTTTCAGCTCCACAAGTACCGATACCTGTTTTCCGTTCTCCGCCGCTGCAGCCAGGGCCGCGATGATCGGGGAATTTCCGCTGACACGGTAGAGGGTCTGCTTGATCGCCAGCACTTCCGGATCTCTCGCCGCTCTTCTGACAAAGTCCACAACCGGATCAAAGGTCTCGTAAGGATGCATCAGGAGAATATCACCTTTCCGGATATTCGTAAAGATATCATCGTCATTCATCAGTGCCGGAACCGGCTGCGGCGTATATTTCGGTGTCTTCAAATGATCGTATCCGTCAAGTCCGTACATCTTCATAAGGACCGTCAGATCCAGAGCGCCCGGAATCTCGAAGATGTCTTCCTCATTGACTTCCAGCTCCCGTTTTAATACCTTGAGGAGTCTCTGGTCCGCCTTATCCTCGATCTCCAGACGGATGACCTCGCCCCACTGCCTGCGCTTTAACTGCTTCTCGATCTCCTCGAGAAGATCCACAGCTTCCTCCTCGTCAAGGGAGAAATCGGCGTTTCTCATGATTCGGAACGGGTGGGATGTCACGATATCGTAGTTTAAGAACAGCTGCTGCATGTTCCGCTCGATGATCTCCTCCAGAAAGATCACATTCCGCGTCTCGTTGTGGTCCTCATCGGTGGTCACCGGGAGGCTTATGATCCGCGGAAGCACCGCCGGAACCTGTACCATGGCAAATTCCAGTTCCTCATCGCCGTCTTTTTTCTTCAGCAGTGCCGCGATATTTAAGGATTTATTCCGGACAAGGGGGAACGGTCTCGAGGAGTCCACCGCCATCGGGGTGAGTACTGGGTAAACCTCCTCCCTGAAATACCGGTCCACAAACTCTCCCTGTTCCGGTGTCAGGTCCTCATGGCACTCGATCAGATTTAATCCGTTATTTCTGAGTGCCGGAAGCAGGGACCGGTTGTAGGTATTATACTGCTGAACCACCAGTTCATGGGTCCGGACGCTGATCTTATCCAACTGTTCCTGAGCCGTCATTCCGGCAATATCCGGTTTTTTATATCCGGCATGGACCATGTCCTTTAAGGAGGCCACGCGGACCATGAAAAACTCATCCAGATTTGATGCCGTGATGCTTAAGAATTTTAAACGGTCAAAGAGTGGGTTGGTCTTATCTCTGGCTTCCTCCAGTACACGGCAGTCAAACTCCAGCCAGCTCAGCTCTCGGTTTACATAATTTTTCGGATCCTGAAAATACTCAATTCCCTGTTCTTTTCCTTTTCTGGCCTTCTGTGTATTGTCTTTTTTTTCTTCTTTTTTCATCTTTCTTTACCGCCTCCCTGAATGCGTTGGTTCCGGTCAGACCTGACTATACATACTTTTTATGGCGAAGCACCGGCCGAATTCCAAAAATCTCCTCGAAGAACGCCGCCTTCTGTTCAAAGGAAACAGACTCCAGCGTAATATCGCCGTGATAATCTGTCGTGATGATCAGGTTCTGATCCTTCACGGTCATCCGGCAGTCCGCGAGCTTTGCACTGTGTCCGCGGTCCATGGAATTCGCCAGACGCAGCATTGCTGTGAGCTTTGCGATCAGAAGCATGACCTCGTTCTGCCCGCTGAAGCTGTCCGTCACTTCATCTAATTCTGTCTCCATCCGGACCATATTGTAATCGAAATCCCGGATATTATAGCGGACCACATTTGCGATGATCTCCCGCTCCAAATGGGAGATACCGATGATCTCCGTGGACATGATGATGTTGTAAGCGCACTCATTGGAATTCCGGACACTGATAAACTTTCCGCAGGCATGGATCAGCACCGCGATCTGCAAAAGCAGGCGCTCTCTCTGCCCCATTCCGTGGTATTTCCGCATTGTATCGAAGATCTGGAGCACATATTTCTCGACAGTCTCCGTGTGCCGGCTTAAGCACTGGTAGCGTTTTGCCATGGAACGGGAAGTGCTGATAATATCGTTATCAAAATTGTGCCGGAATTTTATAAGCTTCTTGTCCGCCGCGAACTCCGCCGCGATCCCGTCACAGAGCCGTACCCCGGGGATCCAGATCATCTCTGCTCCCGTCATCTCAAGAAACTTCTTATAGATCACCGCGCATGGCATAAGTAAGGAAGCGTACTCCCTGTTCACCCCGAAATGCTCCTCCATCTGCTCTTCATTCATCGTGCTCAGGCGGGTGTAAAACTCTTCAAACTGCTCTCTCGTGATCCTTGAGAGCGGCTTTCCGTCTTCCTCGTACCGAAACAGATACAGGATGTTCTCACCGATCCCGATCAGATGCTTGATCTTCCGCTCCTTTAAATACATTTTTTTATAGTTCTGGAGTTCATTGTCCACCATCTCATCAATCAGCTCCCGGTACTGTTCCATCGTCGTATCGACCTCTTCCAGAGTACCGCGGATCCTCAGAACACCTAACGGCAGATTTTCCGTATTCACCAGAAGGTTTTTATCAAACATGGATATCTGCATGCTGCCGAATCCCACGTCCACGATAGCGGTTCCCTGCTGGATATTCTCATCAAACTCGTCATCGGACACCGCGATGGCCTTGTAGCCCAGAAATCGCTGTTCCGAGTTGCTGATAATCCGTACCTGGATCCCGGTTCGGACACGGATCTGATCCAGAACGATCCTATTGTTTCTCGCCTCGCGCATCGCACTTGTGGCGTAGGCACGGTATTCCGTGACTTTATAGGATTTCATGATCCTTGCAAAATCCGCAAGCACATCGCAAAGCTCCTCCACCATCTCATAGCTGATCTTTCCGTTATTGTAGGTATCTTTTCCCAGCGCAGTGACGTGACGGATCTGATCCAGTTTTCGGATCTTGTTGCGGTTTGAGATCTCATAGATCCCCATCTCCACCTCAAAGGATCCCACATCGATGGCTGCAAATGTAAGGGCTGCCATGTTTTTTCCTCCTTGCTCTGTGCGCGACGATCGCCGGACCCGTTTTATGTCCATCATATCGCCTGCATCAAATATCTGTTGATATAAGAATCGGTCCGGATTTTCCCGGACCGTATCTCTCTAATAATTACCTAAAATTCTCATGACGGAAGCTTCCGCAGCAAGACCGGTCAGTGCATTTCTCACGCCCGCATCGCTTAAGTTTCCTTCGAAATCCACGAAGAACCGGTACTCAAAGCTCTTTTCCGGAATCGGTCTGGATTCGATCATCGTCATATTGACATTGTTAAAAATAAAATTTCCAAGGATGTTGTAGAGGGAACCGCTCTTGTGCGGGATCTCAAAGGCCACGCTGATCTTTCCGGCAGTCTTTGCGTACACCGGCTCTTTTCCAAGGATCAGAAATCTCGTCGTATTTCCCTTTACATTGTTGATCTCCTCCGCGAGGATCTCCATTCCATAGAGTTCTCCCGCTGTACGGCTTGCGACAGCCGCCTGGGACGGATCCTTCTCCTCCATGACCTTCTTTGCAGCCACAGCCGTGTTTAAGACAGCGATCTGTTTCCAGTCTTTATGGACGGACAGGAAATCAGAGCTCTGGGCCAGAGCCTGGGCATGGGAGTAAACGGTCCTGATATCGGAGAGCTCCGCTCCCGGAACGCCGAGCAGCATATGGGCAACCGGGACATAGACCTCGCCGACTATGTAATTCTTATACTTTAAGAGCAGGTCGTAGTTGTTGATCACGAAACCGGCTGTGGAATTCTCGATGGGAAGTACCGCATAATCAGCGCGTCCCTCTTCCACCTCGCGCATCGTGTCCTCGAACTCCGGAACATGGTAAAGATCCGCGTCCTCGCCGAAATATAACTTCGCGGCGGCATGGCTGTAAGCGCCCTCGACGCCCTGGAAGACGATCTTTTTATTCTTCTTCCCGATGGTCTCCACTTCCGTAAATCCGGTGTCCATTCCCATACCGTGAGCGGATAACAGGCTGTACTGGTATCTGCGGCTGACGGACATTAACTGGGAAAAGATCTCCTTTACCGCCTCTTTATTGAACTCACTGTGGGCCAGCTCCTGAACCGCTGCGATCTTCTGTGCCTCTCTCGCCGCATCGTAAACGGCTTTTCCTGTTCCGATCTTATATTCCGCCACATCTCCGCATACGGACATGCGCTCCTCAAACAGGCGGACGATCTCTTTATCGATCACATCCAGCTTGTCCCTGCATTCTTTTAAGTCAAGATTTTTCATATATTTATGCCTCTGCTTTCTGTCGTTTCTCCCCAGGTATTTCCCAAAATTTCTTTTGCTTTTTCAGCAGATCTCTCCGAAACCTTGTCCTGTCATATCATTTCAAGCCATTTTATCCGCCTGAAACCTTATTGTTTTTCTTCCTGCATTTCTTTCAGCATTCTGATCAATACATTTCTAGTGTAAGCACCCGGATGTTTCCGATCTTCGGCTTCCAATTCTTTTACATAGAACGGTTTTCCGTAGTAGATCGTAATATGGGACGGGGTGATAAACGGGAAGTGTTTTTCCAGTACCTCCGCCGTTCCTGTCATCGCCACCGGGACCACCGGACAGCCGGATTTCTCCGCAATCTTTAAGCTCCCCTCTTTAAACGGAAGGAGCTCCGTGATATCTTCGTTCGGATTTCTCGTTCCCTCCGGGAAAATCCAGATGGAAACGCCGTTTTTTACCTTCTCGATTCCCTGAAGGATCATCTTTAAGCCTTCTTTGATGTTCTTTCTGTCTAAGAACAGGCAGTTCACGTTCACCATCCAGGTGCGTAAGAGTGGGATCTTTTCCATCTCCTTTTTTGCGACGAAACCGAGCAGTGTCGGAACTGTCGTGTAGCCCGCAAGAATATCAAAATAGCTTCTGTGGTTTCCAACATAGAGGACCGCTGTGTCTTCCGGTATATTTTCCGCGCCCTTCACCGTCACGGTCACCCCCGCCAGCTTTAAGAGTACCTTGAACACGGACCGGACGACCTTGATCGTCTCCAGATCCCGCGCGTGGGGATCTTTCTTTCCAAGCGATACCTGTGCCACAAGGAACGGATAGCTGAAGATCAAAAATCCCACCAGTGTGAACAGGACAAGTAATAATCTTATCATAAGTAACAAACCTCCCATATTTTCTTTAACAGTAACGGTGCTCTCTTACGGTCAGCACAGCAGGTGTGCCCACCTATTGAACAATTGCCTTTCATACACTTTAAAGAGTTACAGCAATGAGGTTCATAAGTTATATTATATTAAATAAACCTCTTATTTGCAACTCAAATGCACCTCGAATCCATCTAAAATCCAGCTCAAATCTGTCTATATATTGGCTTTTCCGTTTCCGGATCTCTGGAAAGGATTTCCTCTTTTCCTCCTGTCAGATATTCAAAGAGAAGTCCTGTCATGAACCAGAACGGAGCAAAATCCAGCCGGATCACGCCGTCAACGCTCAGCATCCGCCCGGTGTAATCCCACGGACATATCCCAAGGCTTTTCAAGAATGTTCCCGTGAGGTATTCTGCGGAAAAGATCAGGACCATGTCCAGGATCCCATGGCGGAAGATCCTGTCCTTTACCGCGATCTGTCCCCGGTCTCCGATCCAACTGTCCACCCATTTCCCGATGGGCCCCAAAAGGATTCCCATTCCATATATCGGGAACATGTATATTGATGTCTTTCCCATGAATTTCATATCTCCAGCCGCAAAGCCTTCCACGGAAGTCAAAAGAATCTCAAGTCCCCATCCCGTCAGACCGCAGAGCATAAAATTCCTGACCCATTGTCTCCATCCGCCGCCGGAGCGTTTTTTTACTGCAATTTTCTGATTTCTGTTTTTCTGCTTCCATCTGTTCATGAAACCAGTATCTGTGATTCTCCGATCCGCTATGCAGCCTTTTCCACGGTGCTTTTTTCCACTTCTATTTTTCTGCGGCTCATGCCCTGGAAAGCCAGGATCGGCCGCTTACTCTATACATACTGATTTTTTTCCGGATCGTACTCATAATCGATCGACGCGAGTTTCTCATCCACGTCTTTCCTATCTAGACAAAGCGACCTGCACAACTCGTCCATGTCCGGGTAATTGTCCCGCAGTTGTGTGTTGATATAGCTTAACAGCATGACCGGATCTTTCGGTATCTTCGTCATCTCTCTCCTTTCCCGGATGATTCTTTCTCTCCAAACCATCCGCCGCCTTTACTTTCTGAATCCTCCTGTGTTATACTATAAACCATATGTGAGATGATTGCAAACGAAAGGGGATTTAAAAACCATGAAACACCTTCTGCTGCTTGGAACGGGAGGAACGATCGCCTGCAAGAGAGGTGAAAACGGTCTGACACCGCTCCTCACCGGCGATGAACTGTTATCTTATGTACCGGATGCGAAAAAATTCTGCGAGGTGGAGACGGTGCAGGTCTTAAACATCGACAGCACGAATATGCACCCGAAGCACTGGCTCAAGCTTGCCCAGGTTCTGGAAGACAACTACGACAATTATGACGGCTTTGTGATCTGCCACGGAACGGATACAATGGCTTACACAGCTGCCGCCATGTCCTATCTTGTCCAGCACTCCAGCAAGCCCATCGTGATCACCGGTGCCCAGAAGCCCATCGACCTTGACGTGACGGACGCGAGAACAAACCTTCTGGACAGCCTGCGTTTTGCCGCCTCCGAACGTGCCCACGGCGTGACCATCGTATTTGACGGAAAAGTCATCGCGGGAACACGTGGAAAAAAGGAGCGCAGCAAGAGCTACAACGCCTTCTCCAGCATCAACTTCCCGTACCTCGCCGTGATCCAGGACGAGCATATTTTATACTACATCGACGACAAGTGGCAGGACCGCGAGAGTGTCCGCTTCTACCACGAGATGGACAGCCAGGTCAGCCTCTTAAAGCTGATCCCGTCCATGGACTCCAGCCTCCTCGACTATATGGCAGAGCATTACGACGCAGTCGTCATCGAATCCTTCGGTGTCGGCGGTCTTCCGTCCTATGAATCCGGCGATTTCTATAGCTCCATCGAAAAATGGATCTCTATGGGAAAAGTTATTGTCATGACCACCCAGGTCACTCAGGAAGGCAGCAACATGTCCGTCTACGAGGTCGGCCAGAAAATCAAAAACGCCTTCGGTCTCATCGAATCCTACGATATGACCCTGGAGGCCACCGTCACCAAACTCATGTGGATCCTCGGGCAGACGAGGGATCATGATAAGGTGCGGGAGATGTTCTATGAGACCATCAATCATGATATTTTGTGGAACACGGGAAGACGGTAATACGATTGAAACATTTTAAAAGACTGCATACCAACAAACGGATATGCAGTCTTTTTGGCTTCTTAAATAACGTCCGGAATTATGCTTTCCACTCTTTTTTATACTCTTCAAACTCTTCGTCCGAACAATAGATCGTATGTCCCGGACTTACTTCGTGATAGGACGGCTGTTTTCCTTCACCGTAATGATGAATCTCCGGATCGTAATGGATTTTTACGCGTTTTTTCTCATTGAGCGGATCCGGCTCCGGAATGGCAGAAAGCAGTGCCTTGGTGTACGGATGAAGCGGATTCTTAAATAGCTCATTGGAATCCGCCATCTCAACCAGCTTTCCGAAATACATCACACCGATTCGGTCGGAAAAATATTTGACGACGGAAAGATTATGCGCAATAAACAGGATTGTCAGTCCCATTTCCTGTTTCAGCTTATTTAGCAGATTGATCACCTGTGCCTGCACAGAGACATCGAGAGCTGAAACCGGCTCATCTGCGATCACCAGCTGCGGTTCCACGATCAGCGCCCTTGCAATTCCGATGCGCTGGCGCTGTCCTCCTGAAAATTCATGGGGGTATCGGGATGCATGTTCTGCCTGAAGCCCCACATGTTCCAGCATCGCGATCACCCTTTTCTGCAGTTCTTCCGGGTCTTTCACCCCTCGAATTTTCAATCCTTCCGCTATAATCTCCTGTACTGTCATTCTCGGATTTAAAGATGCGATCGGATCTTGGAAAATCATGGCAATATGATCGGTAATATATTTATGAAGCTCCCTGTCCATTTTTCCGGAGATTTCTATGCCGTTAAATTTCACAGTTCCCCAGGTGGGATCATACAGCCGAATAATCGTGCGGCCTGTCGTTGTTTTTCCGCAGCCGGACTCACCAACCAGTCCGAACGTCTCCCCGCGTTTCACATAAAAGGATACATCATCCACCGCTTTCACTGTAGACTTTTTCCTCTGTTTTTTGTTGTAAAATACATGCTGAGGTGTTCCACATCCAGAATATGATCCTCAACACCTGTCGAATTCATCTTTTTATTATCCATGTTCCGCCTCCTCCTTCATCCTGGCGATGCGGTGCTGCAAAATCTCCGGCATCTCTACATTTGGCGCATCCGGATGTAAAAGCCATGTAGCAGCATAGTGGGTGTCGGAAATTTTAAAATACGGCGGTTCTTTTTCAAAATCAATCTTCATCGCGTATTTATTTCTCGCTGCAAATGCATCCCCTTTCGGCGGATGAAGCATATTAGGCGGAGCACCCGGAATTGCATATAGGGTCTCTTCCGTGTGCAGATCCGGCATTGCAGACAACAGTGCCCAGGTATACGGATGCGCCGGATGGTAGAAAATATCTTCACAGGTTCCCACTTCCACGATCCGTCCGGCATACATAACGCATACACGATCTGCAATATTGGCAACCACGCCGAGGTCATGAGTGATGAAAATTACCGACAGATCGTGCTCTCTTTTCATATCATTGATCAGCTCCAGGATTCTCGCCTGAATCGTCACATCGAGAGCTGTCGTCGGCTCATCGCAGATCAGGATCTCCGGATTGCATGCAAGGGCAATTGCAATGACAATGCGCTGCCTCATACCGCCAGAGAACTGGAACGGATATGCCTCATACCGCTCTGCCGCGTTCGGAATTCCAACGGCTTCCATCAATTCGATGGCCCTCTGCTTCGCCTTTGACTTTTCAATGGATCCGCTTAAGATCAGCGCCTCTGAGATCTGTTTTCCTATTTTCATGATCGGATTCAGTGCTGACAGAGGATCCTGGAACACCAGTGAGATCCGTTTTCCTCTGATCTTATAAAAGTCTTTTTCCTTATATTTCGCCATATCTTCGCCCTGATACAGAATCGAGCCGCTGTCGATATGGCCGTTCTTTGCAAGAATTCCAAGAATTGCTTTGATCGTAACCGATTTTCCGGAACCGGATTCTCCTACAATCGCCAGTGTCTCACCTTTCATCAAGTCAAAGTTGACATCACGAACCGCATGAACCGTACCTGCGAACGCCTGAAAGGAAACAGAAAGATCTTTTACACTTAAAATAGGTTCCATACCATTCGCTCCTTTCCTTATGCACCGCGCTGGGTTGGATCAAATGCGTCACGCAGACCATTTGACAGCATGTTGAATGCGATCATCAGCAGAGAAATCACAACTGCCGGGAAAAACACCTGGTTCGGATACTGCTGCATGATCTTCTGTCCCTGGGATAAAAGGACACCGATCGAGCTTTCCGGTGCACGGATGCCAAGTCCGATATATGCCAGGAAAGACTCGGTAAAAATAGCTCCCGGAATTGCAATCATGGCACGTGTAATGATTGGCCCAATGGAATTCGGCAGAATATGCCGGAAGATCAGTGCCATATCTTTCACGCCGAGTGTTCTGGCCGCAAGCACATATTCGCTGCCTTTATAACGGTAAAACTGGGAGCGAATCATTCGGGCTGTGCCAATCCAGTTCTGTACGACAAGGCAAAGAATAATTGACAGCATGCCGGTTCCGAAAAAGAGGATAAATAATGTTACCACTACAATCTCCGGGAATGCACCGATAATCTCGGTAATGCGCATCATAACCATATCGATCTTTCCGCCGTAATATCCCGCAATGGAGCCATAGACAATACCGATAAAAACATTGCAGATTACCGAGATGAACGCAATTACCAGGGAAACACGGGCACCTCGCCACATTCGTACCCACAGATCACGGCCGAGATAATCCGTCCCCATCCAGAAATATGTTCCGTCCTCAAGACCGCAGTACTTGTAGTAATCCACTTTGATATCACACATATCCACGCCCTGGACCTTCCGGTAGTTGATGACTTTCAGAATGCTGCCTTCCGGATAACGTGTTGTATCTTCCAGGCTGTCCACACGTCGATTCGTCAGCCATCGGGTTCCATCCAGAATTCCAACATTCTCGAGAACCGGCATTTTGGGCGGAAGATTGATTCGGTTCAGATCCTGGTCATTGTAGTGCCAGTGGCTCATCATTGGCATAAAGATTGCCATGAACAGAATGATCACGATTCCTACAAACGCTACAATGGAGACCTTGCTCCGGCAGAAACGCAGCATTGCATCCTTAAAAAAGCCAATCGGCTTATCCTGGAATGTCGCATCCGCAATGTCATCCTTCATCTGGACAAATTCAAATTGTTCTTTGTCAGCCTGATATTCCGGTACAGCGGAAGAGTAAAATTTTGCCATTATTTCTTCCCTCCCATCCTTACACGCGGATCAACAATCCCGTAAGAAAGATCCACGATGAGTACAGTCACAAGAGATACCACAGAATAAAAGATCAGGGCCGCCAGCGTTACCGTATAGTCCGGCGCATTGATGGACTTTACCATAATACCGCCCATACCGGGAATCGAGAAAATGGTCTCGATTACAAGACTTCCGCCCATAATGCTTGTGAACATCGGCACAATGATATTCATAAGAGGAAGCATGGAGTTTCGGATTCCATGGTTGATCGTTGCCTGACGTTCCGTGAGTCCCTTCGTCTTTGCCAAAAGCATAAAATCTGAGTTGATGGTCTCTGCCAGTTCCGCTCTCAGATATCTTGTCACACGGGCGATCGGTCCGAGAGACAGGGCCATGATCGGAAGAAACAGGCAATAAAATTTATCCCAACCGGATGCCGTAGCATCGTAAATGATCGGAAATAATCCCGCTTTAAATGCCACAAAATACTGAAGCAGGGTGGCGAAGATAAAGGATGGAACTGAGATAAATATGACGACCAGAAACGATATCAGATAGTCTGTCATCGTATTTTTCCGGATTGCCGCCACAATTCCGAGGATAATCCCCAATGGAAGCGATATGATCAGTGAAAAAAAGTTAATATAGAGTGTGACCGGAATCTTTGTCTTGATCACATCCCACACCGGAACATTGACATACATCTTCAGAGATGTTCCCCAGTCGCCTTCCAGAACAAGTCCCTTTAAGAACATTGCATACTGGATCGGGATCGGCTTATCAAGATTATATTTTGCTTCCAGAGCTGTCCTCTGCTCATATGTCATATCTACGGCATCATCGAAGATTCCGCCCGGCATCAGGCGGATCACCATGAAGCCGATGGTAATGATAATAAACAGAGTTACTAACATTGCCAGAATTCGCTGCATAATGTATTTTGCCATATCATTCCCTCCGAGTTTCCTTTTGCGATTCCTGTAAAGCCCATCGGTTCCTTTTCGCCGCCCGATCACTTCCGTCAGCATAAAATCCGCCTGCCGGCTCGCAGTATCCGGCAGGCAGATGTTTGCAGGTTCATTCAGTTCCCGTCATCGGTTATACTTCTTTATCACTGATCGTGAAACCAAATCCGTAACCCGGAATGTATACATCCGATGGGAGAATGACTTTCGGATTGATCAGATAGTAGCTCGGTGCCTCGTATACCGGGCAGGCTGCTACTTCATCAAGCACGATCTTTTCGATTTCCCTTGTCAGTTCCAGACGGTATGCCGAATCCATTTTTGCTTCCAGATCATAATTGGCTTTTTCCCAAAGTGCATCCACTTCATCATTGTAATATGGTTCGTTCTTGTTCGAATACATGCCGGTGTAAACTTTAAGTCCGTTCCACGGTGCCGGTGTACTGGTATTCCATCCTCTCCACTGAAGTTCAAAGCTGTTCGGATCTCCATCTTTCCATCCCTTGATGTAGGAGTTTAAGACACCGCTCGGAGCTGCCATCAGCTCCAGAGTAAAGCTGTCGCCAAAGATCTCCGGGAAAGATTTATGTAAGAACTCAGATGCCGCCTTATTGTTGGCACTCGTCTCATTGTACTGCAGGGTCAGGGTCAGACTGGTAAGTCCACATTCTTCCATCGCCTTGTCGTAATACTCCTTGGCAAGTTTCGGATCATACCCGAGATTTTCGGTCAGATATTCCTGTGATTCAGGCATTTCCCGGAATGTCTTGCCGTCAAGACCAAGGCACTTGCTCGCAACGAGATAATTAGCCGGAATTCCATTTGTCATTTTTGCAATGCTCTGACGGTCCACTGCATAGAACAACGCTTTTCTGAAGTTCAGATTTCCAAGGATTCCATTGTTATTAGTATTTCCGTGGTTAATCGTAATGGTCTGGATGGAGGTTGCCGGTGCTACCTTGATGCTCGGATCATCCACATACTGTTCAATCGCCTCCGGGCTTAATGCGACTTCGTCCAGTTCTCCGTTTAAGTAAAGCTCAAGCGCTGTATTTCTGTCTGCTACAACTTTATAAACATATTCATCCAATTTGATATGGTCTGCAAGAACATAATCCGGATTTTTCTTCATTTTGAAAACGGAACCCGGTACCCATTCTGTCAAAATATAAGCTCCGCAGCTCTTATAAGTGTCTCCCGTGGAACCATATGAAGTCTTCGTCCGGTCTTCATTCATACCGGCCTCATACGTCGGTTTATGTACCAGGTTGGTCCATACATAGTTGAAATGACTCTTGATATCGGCTGCTGTAACTGGAGCATCTAACTCGAGGCCAAGCATATAATCGCCATTTCTCTTGATTCCCACTTCGTCCCAGGAGACTTTGTTTTCTGTCCCCTGAAGATAATAATCTGTAGCCTTTGTGATCGTAATATAATCACTTGCAAGCTGGGATGCACGGTTATTTACCATAAGGGGATCCAGACACATCTGGAAGGAATAGATCACATCATCCACATTGATTGAATCTCCATTCTCCCATTTCGCATTTTCACGGATCTTAATCTGCCAGATTTTTCCATCCGCATCTACCTGCTCTGGTTCACTTTCTGCCAACTCCGGAATATACTCAAATGATTTTCCGTCCGCGGTCGGATACTGACGATACAGCAGAAGTGTTGTTGGGTTGATCACATCCGAACTTGCACTTAACGTGTAGATATGGCTGTTTAATGTATCAATATCCGTCGTCATATAGTCGTTAAATACTTTCGGTCCTGTCTGTGCAGCTGCCGTTGTCTCTGCCGCCGTTGTCTCAGTAACCGTTGTATCGGAGTCTCCCGGGTTCTTCGGTTCGCTGCTGCACCCTGCAAGGGTTCCGATCACCATCGTGCATGCTAACAATGCTGCAATTGTCCTTCTCTTCATATCGTTTCCTCCTTTTTTATTTCAGGACCTCCAAACAGGCCTTCCATCTCGCCCATTTTCATTCCATTGGAATTTCTCCCAGCTGTTGACATTTATATGAATCTCATTATAATAAATTCCATATGCACGACATCAATTCAGCGAAAGGATGGTCCCTTATGTCATCATCGTTCCGGAAAAGTTTTCTGGCTCATCTTCTAATTGGAGGAGTCATTGGAATTCTCTATTTTATTTTCAGTCACAGTTCTTTTTTTATGAACCGACTCATCAACTCCTTGTTTCTTGCCAGTTTCTTTCCCCTTATCTTTGGAGGTCTCCGATTTGTTAAAAATCTCGGAACCTTTGACCTGTTTATTTACAGCCATCGAAAACTCTGGAAGTACGGGAAACACCATGAAAAATTTGAAGAAGAAAATGAGAAGATTGCCCCGGCTTCCACACCTGAACTCGGATCCTACTACGAATACCGCAATTCCAGGAACGTATTTCCATCCTGTGCGGGACCGGTTCTGGCCGGCAGCTTATATCTCATTCTGTCGCTGTTTTTGACACTCTGTACCTTGTAGAAAGCTTTGCATATTTTTGTGTTTTCACGAATTATCAAACAATTTACATGGATTATCATTGTTTTAAATTTATTTCTGCATTCATTATAACTTTTCAGAATATGGCTGGCAAGGTAATTTCCGCATTTCCGAAGCCTCATTTCTATTTTCCGGCACAAAAAAATCGATTAGGTTGATTCACCCGTTTTTTTTTCTGTAAATCAACCTAATCGAAATCTGCGTTCTTTGCCAGCCCGATGTTCGCTGTGCAGCTCTTTTTTAATCGAAAACGGAAAAATATCCCGCGTAGGAAACGTAGATCCTGTTCCCGCGGACTGCGAAGTGATCGATGCTGCCGGAAGAGTGGTGACTCCAGGCCTCGTGGACGCCCACTGCCATATCGGACTCTGGGGAACCGCCAGTTCCTCGGAAATGGACGGAAACGAAAATACCAGTCCAGCTCTTCCCGGACTCCGCGGAATTGACGCTCTGAAATGGAATGACGCCACCTTCGACGTTGCAGTTCGTCACGGCGTTACTACGGTCGTTACCGGCCCCGGAAGTTCCAATATTATAGGAGGAACGTTCACAGCCGTAAAAACCGCCGGAAAAAATCCCGACTCCCGCGTCATCTGTCAGGAAATCTGCATGAAGATGGCCCTCGGTGAAAACCCAAAAGTCAATTACGGCAGGAGGAACATGGCACCAAAAACGAGAATGATGAGTGCTGCCATTATGAGGGAACAACTCTTCCGAGCGAAGGAATACTATAGAAACTATCAGGAACACGGAGAGGACCCTGATTTTCCATTCGATTTTCATATGCATTCTTTAATGCGGGTCTTCGACGGTATGCGTGTCAAGATCCATGCACACCAGGCGGATGATATCCAAACTGCGATCCGGATCGCCAATGAATTCCATCTTCGTTTTTCCATTGAACACTGCACCGACGGCTATCTGATCGTCGATGAACTTGTGAGAAATCATGTTCAATGCCTTCTCGGTCCTACCGTAGGAGGAAAAGGAAAAATCGAAGCCAGAAATAAAACTTTTGAAGCAGGGCAGATTCTGGAGAACGCCGGAATCACGTTCGGCTTGATCACTGATGCGCCTTTCGTTCCGATTGAAGGTCAGCTTCTGCAGGCTGCTCTCTATGTCAAAAACGGACTTTCCCGGGAAATGGCTTTAAAATGTCTCACCATCAATAACGCCATCATTACCGACATTGACTCCCGTGTCGGCAGTCTGGAACCTGGAAAAGATGCGGATGTCGTGATCTGGGACGTAGAACCATTGGCAACTCTGAGTCAGGCCGGTATCGTTATCATCGACGGTCAGATTGCATACAGGAGAAAGGCAGGTGAAAGCAATGTTGATTATCAGAAACTGTAATCTGATCAATATGGCCGGAATCTACGAAGAAAAAAAAGATCTGGTTGTGGAGAATGGAAAGATTCTCGATATCTGTGATAACGCCGTGAGCAAATATAATGTAGGACATGTCAGTATCGATGCCTGCGGACACTATGTGACTCCGGGGTTTGTAGAACCTCACTGTCAGTTAGGAGTGCGCGAACAGGTCTTTCGTTTTGAGGGAGATGATTCCGATGAGTCCACGGATCCAATTCTTCCGCAGCTCCGTGCGTTAGACGCCATCAATCCTGCCGATGAGGGCTTTCAAATGGCACTTGCCGGCGGAGTCACCACGGCAGTCACCTGCCCCGGAGATGCAAATCTCATCGGCGGAACATGTGCCGCTATCAAGACCTCCGGTAAAACAGTCTCCGAAATGACGATGGTGCCTGAGCTTGCTTTTCACATGTGCCTAACGGATGATGTCAGAACGACCTATTCCAGCAAACGTGCCCCAAAAACAAGGCTTGCCAGTGCCGCTCTGATCCGTGAAGCATTGATGAAAGCAAAAAATTACCACACGCTCTGGAAACTGTCCGAAGCGGATCCATCCAGGAAACCGCCGAAATTCGACATGAAGCTTCATTCCCTCATGCGCGTGTTTGATGGGATGCCTGTCAAGATCACCGCAAAGAGAAGCCATGATATGACCACCGCCATTCGCATTGCCGAGGAATTCGAACTCAATTATATCTTGGAAGACTGTACCGAAAGCTGGCTGATTCCGGATATTCTAAAAAAACATCAGGTGAACTGCGTGGTCGGCCCATCTTATGGACAAAAAAGTAATGAAAGCCGCTACCGTGACCCTATCGTTGGTTCTGTACTTGAGGAACACGGCATTACCTTTGCCTCATCCACCGCTCATCCGCGAATGAATATTGAGCTGGCTGCGATTCATCTGACACTCATGTACAAAAAAGGGCTTACTGCTATGGCAGCTCTGGAATCTGCCACCATCAACGCAGCCCGTTTCTGTGGACTTGACCAGAGAGTCGGCAGTCTGGAACCTGGAAAAGATGCCGATATCGTCATCTGGGACGGCTATCCGCTAGACTACTATTCCTCCGCCTCTACGGTTCTGATCGAAGGAAAAGTCGTATACCAAAAATAGCTCTTACCCTGCAGGAGGTATTTCCCTATGAATCAGAATAAGTTAAAAATTATTGAGACCATTGACAAGATGCAAAATGAACTTCTGACACTTTCCCATCAGATCCATGATCATCCGGAACTGGGATTCCAGGAACATCAGGCTGTAGGATTTATCCGCACATTTTTAGAAGGCCATGGGTTCGAGGTTGAAACCCCTTATTGCGGACTTGACACATCTTTTAAAGCAGTAAAAAAAGGAAAGCATGCAGGACCGAGAATCGCGTTTCTCGCAGAATATGATGCCCTTCGCGGAATCGGCCACGGTTGCGGTCACAATATTATTGCGACCTGTGCTGTCGGTGCATTTTCCGGTCTTGCCGCTCTCATGGACAACTATGATGGGGAAATCTCCATTATTGGCACCCCTGCGGAGGAAGGCGGTGCCGGTAAAGTGATTCTTTTAGAGCGCGGCGGTTTTCATGATACCGATTATGCGCTTATGATGCATCCGTCAGGAGGCGGATCGAATCTTGTAGGAAGAGGGGGACGCGCTGCCACAACCATCCGCTTCGTTTTCCACGGAAAAGCAGCCCACTCTTCTGCACCTTCGAACGGGATTAACGCGCTCAGTGCTGCAATCCATGTATTCAACCAGATTGATCTGATGCGTCCCACATTCCAGATTCAGGATAATATCAACGGTGTTATTTTAGAAGGTGGAACAGCTGCCAATGTCATTCCTGCACTCGTCCGGTGTGAATTTAATCTCCGAGCGGAAACCATGATACGAATTGAGTTTCTTATTGATCTCGTGAAATCCAGCATTGAACGGGCAGAATCCCTGACCGGAGCCAAGGCAGAGGTGGTTGTAGAACCGATCTACGCGGAACGCTACCCGAATAAGCCTATGTGCGAAGCTTTCAAAAATAATATGGAGTCTCTCGGAATTCACATGACCTGGCCAACACCGGGAAAACTGTACGGTTCTTCCGATATCGGAAATGTTTCGATTAAAATTCCGGCAATCCACGATTATCTGTCGATCACTGATGATAAAACGATTCAAAGTCACTCAAAAGCTTATGCAGACGCAGCCGCCTCACCGCAAGCCGATGAAATCTGCCTGAAGGGAGCCAAGGGTCTGGCCATGACTGCCCTGGATATTCTGGAAGACAGCAAATTCCGTGATGAGATCAACGCTTACCATGATGCACAGGTGCCGGAACGATATCATGAAAAGTAACGAATCCCATCCCAGTAATTGAAAGAAAGACAGAAAGGCAAAATAAGTCCTCTATCTGCGGATTTCTCCGTGAATAGGGGACTTATTGAAACTTTAAGATCCTAAATCCCGCATAAAATAAGGGATTTCGAACCTTCTACTCCGTGTCCTCCTCCAGCGTATACGGAGTAACCTGATATACGTAGTAGACCTACCAAGTAAATTTTACTTAATGCCGTTTTTCCTTATTTTATAAGCCTTTCCAGACTTTACAACACCACTTTCTTTGATTTTTACACCAAATATGCACCAATTATCCCGCCGATAAGGTAATAATCTTACCACTTTCATCCTTAGTGTTCTCGAATCGTTTAAGCGCCATATCATCAGCCATCCCATTCACTTTCGCCATTTCTTCTTCAAGAAGTTTCATTTCATCCACTTGAAGATCCGGCAATACATGCGCATACAAATCCATCGTCATTTGTAATGTCGCGTGCCCTAATATCTTTTGCAATACCTTAGGCTTCATATTCCCCTCCAGACTTCTCGTTGCAAATGTATGACGAAAAGTATGTGGTGTTATGGCTTCAAATTCTTCCAGAGAATCCCTCATAGAATTGATCTCATCGAGAATTCTCTTAACTGCATCGCAGAATACCTGCTCGATAATAGGTGTATTAAATTTTGTTGTAAAAAGAATATCTTCAAACTGCTTATTGCACCGTTTTAATCCCCATCGATTTCTCATGACTCGTTTTTGCAGTATCTGCTTTTTCAGTGCCAGTTCTGCATGCTTATTCATGGGTATTTTTCTTCCACTCTTCTTTGTTTTTGGTGTATCTATATGAATAGTCTTCTTCGTATCTCCTTCCCACTTTTGATAAATGAGGGTCTTGTTCACCGAAATTCTTTTTCTGTTAAAATCAATATCAGCTTCGGTTAAAGCGCAGGCTTCTCCCGGACGCAGTCCTGTGTTTACACATACGGTAAACAGGTTATCATAAAAAGTTCCCTTACAACAATCAAAAAACACTGATTGTTCTTCTTTTGTCATAACCCTTGGATCTTTTTCTTCGTCTCGAACTATTTTGATTCCCTTCACAGGGTTTTTCTTGATGAAATTGTCAATCATCGCCTTAGAAAACATATCCATCAGCATGATTCTTGCACGATTTTTTGTTTCAAAACCATATCCATCTCGATCCATGCCATTTATAAAATCCAATATCTGTAAATGCGTAATTTCCGCTATACGGCGTTCTCCCAAACACGGTTTAATATGCTTTTTATAGAAGCTTATGTAACCAGCTTTCGTATTCTCTTTTATAATGCCATATTTATAAATGTTCATCCATTTGACGTACCATTCATCTAAGGTCATTTTGCTGTCACAGATATTGAGTTTCTGTTCATCCTCATATTTGGCTTTGGTCAAATCTGCCCTAACTTCTGATAGATTATAGCTAGTGAATTGAGGACGATTTCCAAATCTATCTGTAAATCTCCCCACATAACACCCATTTTTCCGCTGTGTGATTCCCTTTCCTAGTTCTTTTCCTTTTAAATCTTTTCCCATATATCTGAACTCCTTTCCGGTGTCCAGAAGCTTAGGAAACTATGTGCTACATTTTAAAGTGTAGCACATAGTTCCCTTTGTTGCAATTATATAGCCTCTGCACTCTCAATCCACTTTTCGAATTTTATCCTCTTAATCAGATATTTGCAGCCATTTTTCAATACAAACGGACATCTCGGATTTCTAACAAGCTCTCGAATTTTTTTGTCACCAATCCCAGAATACTCCGCTGCTTCTTCTATCGTCAGGTTCATTTTTTCCCATACAGGAATTCTATTGCTGACATTCCGTTCTGTATCAATTGAACTCATATGATGTACTCTCCTTCCTCGTTTCAGCTTTTCCTAACGTTCCAGTCCGTGGTCAATCGATACTCTGCATCATTTTTCACACATTCCAATTACGCCTATCCTCGGATTATCTTTTGACGCACATCTAATCCTTCTAAATTCACAGTTTTGAAATGTCATCTTTAACCAGTTCGAAAAGTATTCATATGTAACTGCCATCAAGCCTTGTTGCGTACAATACTTTCTATAGTTAAGATAGATGTCCTGAAGATACACTTTATCGGATACATTGCCCGTTACAGTCAATTTCTTACTTACATACTGTTCAATTGTACCAGAGATATCCTCTAGTTGATATCTCCAGCGTTTTTTCATATTGTCTGCCACTGCGCAATGCGAAAAAGAAAAATTTCTTGTTACGACCTTATGGACTGCACATAAGCATCTTGTTACAATAGAATTTTTCTCCTGCAAAAGTTTTTCCAGCAATTCATGATCCAATTCTGGCTTGGGAACTGAATGTTCAAACGGAATTATTATCATTCGTTCCCAAAATGCCGTATCATCATCCACTTTCGGAATTACAACAGGATAATTACTTGCAAAAAGGAACCGCATCTTACTACGGATAGATCGCATATTCTCGTACTTCTTTTCCACGGTTATCAAGTCTCCACCTGTAATCTGCTTTAAGAGTGCAACCGTCATAGCATCCAATTTTCCCTTTGGGAGATCCATTGCCATATTTATAAGTTTTCCCTGTGTATCTCCCAGAGAGAATCTATTGGAAAGTTGATATGTCGCACGGTAAGCAATATATCTCTCCCCAATTATTTCTCTCAACAGATTTCCGATAGTGCTTTTCCCGCTATCCGGTGCTGTTCCCATAACAAAGAAACACTTTCCATCATTTAGCGAAGACATTAAATATCCCATCACTTCCTGGATGCGCGTCCTAATCTGCTGATCACCATCGCTTATTTGATTTAGAAACTTTTCAAAAAACTCTGTATCCCTTTTTCCTGTCCACTTGGCCTTCAGCTCATAGAAAGTCAGATACTCCGGCGAATGTTTCCGCAATTCAAGTGAACGTAAGTCCAAGACCCCATTTTTTAATACGACAAAATACTTTGCTTCTTTAAGTCTCTTTTCATAGTCTCTAGGAATCAAATCTTCTCTTGCTTTTATATAAGAAAAGCATTCTGAAAATTTTCTTATTCCCATGCATCCAAACCCCGTCAAGTCAACTTTATTTACTATCACTTCAAGAAACCTTTGCTCTGTATCAATCAGGTCATATGTTCTTCCATTATAGTAATACAGTGCATCCTCATGGCGAATCACTATTACTTTTTGCAGCAACATTTCCACCAGATCAGACAACGAATATTTCGACAGATTTTTTGTTCTCACCGACTCAGTACCCGTATTATTTTTGCTTTCTTGTGGAAATGTCATCGGAACTTCAAAATACGTTTTACTTTTTTTCGCATACCGCTCATTTCCAATATTTCCGTCTGCGAACTCTGCAATGATATTTTTTAGTTCATCATTGGGCGAGTTCATAAATACATTTTCCTGGGCATGTAACGGTTCTGCTCTGTCCGACGTAAATGCTTCTATACACTGCTGTTTTTCGTTGGCATTCCATTCTCCCGGATTTCTTAACCTATTTTTCAGGTCTACAGTCTCTTTTTTCACCTTCTTCCCGTTAATAGAATCACTTTTCTTACTCTTCCCTGCGAACTTTGCAAACAAACTCAGCAGTACCTCATCGTCTTGTAGGTGAGCATCAGACACATCTTCATCTCGCCTGACTCTACATCTATGTCTGTCAGAGCGATAAGATACATTCTGCGTTTCCCCTCTACTCCGTTTTTTCCGTTCTTCCATGAATCAACACCCCCTGTTCTAGTACTTTTTTCATTATCTCAAAGATATCTGACTCATCATCATCGTTATTTTCGCAGTCGATGCAATACCCCTTTTGTCCTTGCCAATCAAAATAAAAAGCTATACTGCCTTCTGTGCTTTCTATTGCCCCCACAATATTAATCACACTAGAGGTCTCATCTGACTTCCGTCTGAATATAAAAATTGAATTTTCATCTTCCGGACTTCCTATGCACATGAGCATATGCTGGGAGGATTTGATGCACAACTCTAGATTCTTTGGAAGATTTATGAGATCTCCGTTCTCCACTCTCCATTCAAGTGTATGGTGATCCGTAAAGTTCACAAATACAAATGCGTTTTTTATTCCGACCTTTCCTGTATCCGCGAACTTTGCTCCATAATACTTGTCAGATAGGAGGGCAAAGTCATATCTTCCATATGTGCTTAATGCTTTTCTTCTCGCTGTAAAAAATTCTTCTTTTTTATTCATAATATTTTTTATCGCTCATGAGCGAACTCCTTTTTGTTATTCAGACGTCTTACCGCTATTATATTAGCAAGGAATCCCCCTGAATAGTTCTGTACTATAAAAAACGTTTTTCTTTATATTACCACTATCAATTTCAGTATAATTATAATATAATATTTGACCAAAAAAGAGCTGATTCTATTTAACATAGAAATCAGCCCTTTTATGTATTAAATTTTATTCAATTACAATATATGGAACTCACCCAAATCTTTATTAACTTTAAAAGCTGCCTTAGCTGCTTTATGACAAACATGCAAAATAAAATAACATGCCTCCCTTTCCTCTGGATCAGTCATCCTACTTTTCAAAATATTGTAAAAACCATCTATTGCCCATAATATTTCTTGCTCCGCCCTGTCTCTTTCGTCTCCTTTAAACAAATATTTTTTTTCAAAAAGATCCACGAAATCATATTTTTCATTAAAATACTGGACTTCCGCCTCATTGCATTTCTGGACTTCTTCCTCCTCGCTACACTCTTGGGCTTTTTTTGATTTTACTCTGCGCTTTTTTCTATTTACACTCTTAAGCTTTTTCCAAAGTGGATCTGAATCATACTTATGAAGCAATTCAATAAAGAAATCCTTTTCAGATTCAGTAAATCTATCATACTTTCCACGTTGGACAGAATCACTATCTTTTAATAAATAATCTGCATACATTTTAGGCAAAAACATATTACAGGCTTTTTTCCAACGCGAAATAAGTAATTTTCTTACATCCGCATCATTTTCATATACAGACCCATTTCCACTACGTTTAATATCGTAGAGTTTTAATACTTCATACAATGAATAAAATTTTTCCGTCTTATCCATTTCTTTATTCTCTCCTAACTCATCTTGTATTTTCATATAGTAACGTGCCGATGTGTCAAGCATTTTGTAACCTATATATTATATAATTTTGTATATAATTATTCTACCATAATTCATTCTGTTTTCGTAAAAGAATAAATTTTTCTTGACACATTAACACATATTCCTATTTGCTAGAATAAGTTAGACGCCCAGACAACTCTATTTTCAATCTATGCGCTTGATTTTAATACAGTATTTTTAATTTATTCGCACTCCGGTCATACCGATAAATATGCGTGGATAACTGTTCCTCTTTTCTTATACACTCTATATTGATCTGCATTAAAAGTGTCTTCAAATCCAAAATAGGGATATTCATCGCGATTTCTGGTACTGCCATCACTTCATAAACAGAGGTCGGAAATACGATCAAATTTGCCCCCACCTGATCTGTGAGTTTCTCAAACGGCTCCTTATTAAGAATCACCGCTGCCCCATCCGATTCCAGACGATTCTGTATTACATATACGGGAAGATTCATTTTATTTCCATCCGGTATATGCTCCCTATCAAAAGCAGTCTGATTTAAAATAATATCCTCCAATGGCTCAATCTTATATGGGAACCTCTTTTTCATATTGCTGAGAGCCTGCTCGTGCAATGTTTCAACCGATATTCCCATTCTTTCTAATATTTTCTTTGTAATTCTGGCGCTGTATATGTAGGACTTCCAATCACGGAACTCCAGCTGATAAATAGCTGCCAGATCCAGATATTCTGTATTTGAAACTTCCTGTAATAATTTCAGATTTCTCACCTTGTTGATCACCTGGCAGAAAACTTTTGATTGCATCTTTTCCCAGTCTGTGATATCTCCAATGACAGATTCACACTCCGCAATTGCATCCAGATTTACATCGACCCGGATCATTCTGCCAACGCTCCTTCGCAGATCAGCATCGTGATCGAATACCTTGTAAAAATGCTCCAGATAAGCACTCCGATGAATTCTGTTGCCATAAATCAATGTCTCTGTCCCTTGATAAATCAGTTCATTATTTCTGATTATTGTAATCTCCTCAACCGCTGATGGACTTCCCATTCTCATCCCAGCAGTACGTTTTATCAATTTCATAAATTTTTCCATTGTAATTTTTGCTTCCATCTTAATCCTCCATCAATTCTTTTTCATATTCTGGATTGTTTTCGCTGCATAGATGCCATCTAAGAATCCATTCTGATAGATTGCCAATTCCTTTTCGTTATTCCCCTCAAGGATCGTCTCCATATATTCCTCGAAAAGCTGCTTCTCCACATCATTCAGTCTTCCAAGCAGTTCATCTCGCCTCTGACCTTCTCTCTGATAAAAATCCTTTTTCTCCCGCCATTCCGCAAGAAGAATCTGTTCGATTCTCTTTAAAGCTGCCTCTTTGAATAAATTTAAAATTCCGTCACATGATACCATTGTCTTTTGTCTCCTTCCTTAAGCTGCTGATCTGGACTTTTTGAGACCTGACATGGCGTCCCGGTATTGCTCCGGTGTCATCTGATTGATATCGGACAAGCCATATCTTCTTAACACGGTCTGCCATGATACCCCGGTACGGTCCAGTTCCCTCTGTAACTCGTCTATGCGGTTCTGCATCGCTTTCTCCGCCAATTTCGTCTTGACCTCCGTTGAGTTCCCTTTGGTCTGTTTTGAGCGGCTCTGCGCTTCCTCCTTTCCCTTCCCCGCATAGTACGAATAAATAATTTCACCTCTCTGATTCTGGATCCGCAATCCAATGATCTCCCGCTTATCGTTATAATTGATATCCACGACCTGGAATCGGTCTTTGGTAACATACTTCTCCTTGATTCTCTGAATATGAACCTTTTCTACGGGAATCCAGATAAATGGCGCAGAATACAGTTCTCTTCCAATTCCCCAGTTTACGCACGCTCTCTTGAAACTATCCGATGCCTGTCCCTTTTCTTTTTCCGTATAGCTTTCTTTCCCGACATCCTGCTTTCCGATCCACTGGCTCTTTTCTGTATCCCATACCTCAACGGTACAGTAAAGATTTCCCTCGATTACCTGATGGCTACGCTTCCAGCCAAACGTCGTGAATGTTTCATCAAGAATCCGCTGATCCACACGGGCATCTTTGTATAACAATAAGGATACTCCTGTCTCCGTAACCATTGATACTCTGCATTCAATTTCATCTGCATGAAGCAGACGTATCTCTTTATCTGCCATTATAAAATCCTCCCCTCATCATGCAGCCGGATTCACTACAAACCGTCTGGATGATATCGTCTTTGTATATTTCTGGTAAATTTCTGGATTCTCCTGCTTTAACTTTTTGCTGTCCAGACGTTCCGAATTAACTGACTGCCATGTTACGCGGAATTTCTCACTTAAAGCAGCCGCATGGTCTCCCATATACAGTTTGATCTCCTGATCGATCTTTCCCTGTTCCTGCTCCAGATCCTTAATCTTCTCCTGGATCTCTGCTCTCCGGCACAGTTTCGCATCAAACAGGTTCAGCGGAAGCACCTCTTGAGTGCTGGATTCCGGGAATCTTTGTAAAAGGAACTTATCGTCTGCTTCAGATCCATTTGGCTGCGGCGCTTTCCCCGTCAGAATATGGTTCTTCCAGAAATTCTCCTCCACTGTGATCAGGTTCTGGATCGTCTCCTCATCCCAGCTGATCTTCGCATACTTAAATTCCTGCCCCAGAATTACAACAGCAATATACCAGTTCTTCTTTCCAGTTACTGCCATATAGTGGTAACACTGGATCATATAATGTGCTGGGATCTTACCATCCTTCCACTTATCAGCGTTATAGGCATTTGCCGTCTTACACTCCAGGCCTGCGTCTTCTCCTACCACAAGCCGGTCCACATCTGCAAGCATAAACGGATGTTCTTCCGAACGGTACATGAAGTTTGACCTCCGCACCTTCTTTCCGGTTTCTTCCATGAACCGCCGTGCCACATACTCTTCCAGATCCCGTCCCTGCCGCATTGACTCACTGTCCTTATCCTGCACCTCTTCACTTGTCTTGTCATAAAAGACCTGCAACGGACTGGAATATGGATTCAGCCCGCACACTGCTCCCGCATCAGATCCGCCAAGACCTGTTTTTCTTAAATTTAGCCATTCATTTCTCTTAACTCCCTGTAATGACACTTTCGTTTCTAACATACACTTTCCTGCCTTTCTTTTTTATAAACTCATTACCTCATGACGCAAACTCAGATTCGGGAAATACTGCCAGTTCACCGCGCTCTTTGAAACTATAGAACTGCCCCTCTCCTACAATGACGTGATCCAATACTGGAAGATTCAAAATTTGCCCAGCCGCAATCAGGCGTTCTGTAAACTGCTTATCCTCTCGACTTGGATTTGGATACCCTGACGGGTGATTATGAAAGCAAATGACATATGAAGCATTATTCAGTAAGGCATGCTTAAAAATATTTTTTATATCTACTACGCATGAGTCCACACCTCCAACAGCTGCGATCTCCACCGCCATCGGCTCCAATTTGGCATTCACACTCATAACAAGCATTATCTCTCGATCTGCTTGTTCAAACAGCGGACGTACCATGTCAACCGCTTCTACCGCTGATGTAAAACGCTTTGTTCCATACAGCATTTTTCCCTCCCGCACCATTTGAAGCGTTACAACTCCAACCCATTTTCTCGGAATTGGTCTCTTCATCATATCCATAATCGCTTTTTTCTGTGTTTTTTCCCTCATAATTTTCCTCCGAGTTTAAAATAAATAGGGACAGAAACGCTTCTCATCACGTCCTGTCCCTGTGTCTCCCAATCATGCTGCATTTAAAATCTTGCAGGCACAATCAATCATTGCATTCCCTTCTACAGTTTTTGCAAATAAATTTTCTTTGTAATTAGCAGTTGTCCGAAGCGGTTTCGCATGAGTTGCAAAGTCAGACACCGCATTGATAAATCGATATCCGTTCTTTCCAACATTTTGCAAATCCGGTGCATCAAAATATCGTGCCATCAAATCTTCCTTCATTCGAAGAAGATTCTTCTTCTGCTGAATCGTCGGCTCTTCATAGATTGGAAATAACGCATCAATATATTCTTTGACCTGCCGATCTGTCAGGCGAATCTGATTCAAGCGTTCAATCGTCTTGCCAAGTTCCGCCATGTACTTTTCTGCATAAAGTAAAGAATCTCTGGCATCCATAAGTTTTCCATTCATATCACCGGTATGATTTGTTGACCATGTGCGCTTGGCTGTGCTTAAAGCAAGATTCAGCGTATTCTGACATACCACACGTATTGGCGTCATCGCAGCTTTAATTGCTCCTGTTCCGTCATGAGAATTCATGAACACTAAATAAGGTTCAATCTCGTCTCCACTGATAATATATTTCTGTGGCAGTTTTGCTAAAATCCATGTTCTTCGTCCTTTCTGCAACGATCCAGCGGTCTCGTATGTAACACCTTCTCCCAATAGCTGATCTGTAAAAGCAAATGCATCTTCATTTTGAACCACCTTATAACGGTCCGTGACCACCCCAAGGATCTGCTGATCCCTGTCACGAATATTAGCTTTAAATCCTGGAATCAAGCATCCATCACTTGTCGTAATTGGTTTTTGAATCACTTTCCAATCAAGCCCCGCAGCTACAAGAGCTACCTGTGAATT
>ERZ856578.1895-NODE-1895-length-36742-cov-10.303477_pt1 | contig 36742 bp, 39 predicted proteins | sample MGYA00514384_ERZ856578 | MGnify/ENA primary metagenome ERZ856578 (study PRJEB29103, sample SAMN06111958) | human gut metagenome | biome: human gut; feature: ankylosing spondylitis patient; material: healthy_person | host: Homo sapiens | place: China:Hangzhou...
TCCTCCAGCGTGCAGATGGAATCGGTCTTGGTGTTGTAGGCCACCAGATCGCCCGCATGGAGGTTGGAGCAGGCAGTGTCGGGAGAGACGGTGGCGCCGCCGATGTCCAGCGTGGTGTGGTACAGCCCGTAGGACTGCGTCTCACATTCCAGAACCTTGCCGCAGACCACGGGGCCGAACACCTTGTCCCCGGCCTTGATGTCGGCGGGGATGGAGGGCTTCTCCGGATCCAGAGGCTTGTAGTCGTTCAGCAGGGCGGCGGGGGTGATGACGGCGTAGGGATAGTCATGCTCGGCGGTGAGGCTCAGCTCCTTCAGAGAGCACAGCATCCCGTTGGACACCACGCCCCGGAGCTTGCCCTTTTCAATTTTCGTGCCGTTGGGGAGCAGGGACTTGTGCTGGGCCACGGGCACCAAATCGCCCACATGGATATTCCATGCGCCGGTGACGATCTGGGTAGGCTCCGCCTGTCCCACGTCGATCTGGCAGATCCACATGTGGTCGCTGTCCGGGTGCTTTTCCATGGACAAGATCTTGCCCACCACCACGTTTTTCAGGGACTCATCCAGCGCCGTGACGGTTTCCACCTTGGAGCCGGAGAGGGTCATGGCCTCGTCAAACTCCCGGTCGCTGATGTCGGAAACATCTACAAATTCATTTAACCATTTACGGGAAAGAATCATTGTCTATCCTCCTCTTTTATTCCGAAGGGAATCAGGCATCCCCTCGCCAGTGAGATCCGCTCACTGGTGGTACGCCGCAGTCGATGTACGGTCGATGCATGTTTGCCACGGCAAACATCAGCTGTAATTGTTTTTTGCGGCGGCGTGTACGGCACAAAAAACACCGCTCAGAGTGCAAACGTGCGAGCCGCTTGCGGCGAGTGCGCTGCGGCACTCTGCAAAATTCGCACAAAATGGCTGTGCCATTTTGGCGAGGATGGTCAGAACTGCTGCAGGAACCGTTCGTCGTTCTCGAAAATCAGCCGCAGGTCGCTGATCTTGAAGTGGCCCATGGCGAAGCGCTCCAGACCCATGCCGAAGGCGAAGCCGGAATACTCGTCCGGATCAATGCCGCAGTTGCGCAGCACCTTGGGGTGCACCATGCCGGCACCCAGCACCTCAATCCAGCCCTCGCCCTTGCAGGTGGGGCAGCCCTTGCCGCCGCACTTGTGGCACTGGATGTCTACCTCGCAGGAGGGCTCGGTGAAGGGAAAGTGGTGGGGACGGAACCGGGTGACGGAATTGGCACCGTAGATGGCCTTGATGACGGCGTTCAGTGTGCCCTTCAGGTCCGCCATGGTCACGCCCTTGTCCACCACCAGACCCTCGATCTGATGGAACATGGGGGAGTGGGTAGCGTCCACCTCGTCCTTGCGGTAAACCCGGCCGGGGGAGATCATGCGGATGGGTACGCCGTGCTCCTCCATGGCCCGGATCTGCATGGGAGAAGTCTGGGTCCGCAGGAGGATCTTGGAATCCTCAGTGAGATAGAAGGTGTCCGTCCAGTCACGGGAAGGGTGGGACTCCGGGGCGTTGAGCTTGGTGAAGTTGTAGCTTTCCAGCTCGATCTCCGGGCCGTCCATGATCTCAAAGCCCATGTCAAGGAACACCTGCTTGATCTCATCCAGCACGGTGTACATGGGGTGCTTGTGGCCCAGAGCCACCTCCTTGCCGGGGATGGTGACGTCCAGCGTCTCGGCCTTCAGCTTGGCTTCCAGAGCGGCCTTTTCCAGAATGGCGGACTGGGCCTCCACGGCCTTTTCCACAGCGGCGCGGACCTCATTGGCCATCTGGCCCATGACGGGGCGCTCCTCAGCAGAGAGACTGCCCATCAGCTTGAGGACGGCGGTCAGTTCGCCCTTTTTGCCCAGGTACTTCACCCGCAGCGCGTCCAGTTCCGCCGCGGCCTTCGTGCCGGCGATGGCTTCCAGCGCACTCTTGCGGATGGCTTCCAGTTGTTCTTTCATCATAAACGCAAAACTCCTTTGTATGGAATGGGATGATCGGATCGGGGCGGCGGAAAACAAAAAAGCCCTCCGTCCCACATTGGGACGAAAGGCTCACTTCCGCGGTACCACCCAAATTCGCGCCGAAGCGCACACTTGTGCCCCGATAACGGAGGGTGACCGCCATGTCTCCATGGAAGCTCCGGGGCGAACCAAACCAGGCGTCCGCAGGTCGGCTTGCAGCCGGTGACCGACCCTCTCTGCGGCGGCGTTTCAGGTTATTTTCCCGTTTCACAGCTCATAACATACCAATGTATACCATAAAAACAAGGGAAATGCAAGCGCGAAATGCACAAACCTTAGAAAAACGGCCCGGAAGCAGAATTTTATTGCACGTAAGCAGAAAATGTGATAACATACAATCAGTGAGACTGTCGATAAAGTGGTAAATTCTCCGCGACGGTAAGGAAGGGTGTGCGCGGGAAACCCAAGAAGGGTGTCCTGCGCCATTGAAATCCTCAGTTTTCAGAACTTGTATGAAGTTCTGAAAACTTGCTCAGCGGGGCGAAAAGACTTTTTCGACACGCTGAGTATCGGCCCTGTCAAAAGACGGGACCTGTGAGGGGGAGTACCATGGATAAGATCATTACCATCAGCCGGGAATACGGCGCAGGCGGCCATTCCATCGGCCAGCAGGTGGCAAAGGAACTGGGGATCCCGTTCTATGACCGGGATATTTTGAAGGCAACAGTCCAGACCAGCGGATTTGATCCGGATATGGTGGAGCACGATCAGGAGGATGTATCCTCCACGAATTTCTTCTTCAAGAGCATCTGCTCCTTTGCGGACGCCTCCTTTTCTGACACCCAGGATGCCATCCACGATGTGCAGAAGGCGGTCATTCTCCATTTCGCCAAGGAGGGACCCTGCGTGATCCTGGGCCGCTGCGCTGACGAGATCCTACGGGAAGCGGGCATGGAGAGCCTGAACGTGTTCATCCATGCCGACGCGGTGCACCGGGCAGTGCGGGCCAGCGAGCTTACCGGCTGCACGGACGCGACGGAGCTGCAGAAGATCATTGCCAAAAAGGACAACAGCCGTCATACCTATTACAACCACTATACCGGCAAAAAGTGGGGCGACAGCCATAACTACCATCTGGTACTGGATAGCGGCAAGCTGGGCTATTCCCTGTGCGCCAAGCTTATCATCGAAGCGGCCAAGGGCGAATAAGGGCGTTAAAAGCAGGGAACGGAGTTCCCTGCTTTTTTTCAAATACAAACTGACTGGATAACATCAAAAAAGGGGGACTGACCATGGAAGTGACAACGCTTATCCGGACGGTGGGATTGGATCTTTTGAAACCGGCGCTGCCGCAGAGACAGCTGGACGGCCATAAAGGGACCTTTGGAAAGCTGCTGATCGTAGGCGGCGCGGTGGGCTACACCGGCGCGCCCTATCTCACCGCGTCGGCGGCGGCACGGACCGGCTGCGGGCTGGTGTCGCTGGGGGTGCCGAAGACCATCTGGCCCATCGAGGCAGCCAAATGTGTCTCCGCCATGCCCTTTCCGCTGCCGGAGAAAAACGGCATGCTGGCGGGGAAGGCTCTGCCGCAAATTCTGGAAAAGCTGGACGGCTGCGATGTGCTGGCGCTGGGACCGGGGCTGGGCCGCAGCCGGGAGACAGCCCGTCTGGTGTGGGAGCTGCTGAAAACGGAAAAACCGCTGGTGCTGGACGCCGACGGCATAAACGCCCTTTCCGGGCATATAGATCTACTGGATGCCCGCCGGGGCAGGCCCACGGTTCTGACGCCCCATGAGGTGGAGTTCGCCCGCATCGGCGGCGATCTGAGCCGTGGGGACCGGGAACGGGCGGCACAGGACTTCGCCATGGCCCATGGCTGCGTTCTGGTGCTGAAGGGCCACCGGACCATCACGGCGTCGCCAGAGGGGGACGTTCTGGTGAACACAACCGGTGGCAGCGGATTGGCCAAGGGCGGCAGCGGGGATGTGCTGACCGGCGTGATCGCCTCCCTGATGGCCCAGCGGGCCGACGCGCTCCGGGCTGCGGCGGTGGGAGTCTGGCTTCATGGCCGCGCCGGGGATCTGGCGGAACAGGAGCTGACGGCTTACAGCGTCACACCGGAGGACGTGGTCCGGAAACTGCCTGACGCCATCCGGGAAATTCTGGAATAACGGAGGGAAACAGGGTGCGCATCGAAAACTGCGTACCAATGATAGCCCTGTGCCTGCTGCTGTGCGGCTGCGGGAAACAGACAGCGGAGCCGGCGGCGGACCTGCGGTCGGTCTATCAGGAGATGTCCGGCTGTGAAATGACGGCGGAGGTCACCTGTGAACAGTCCGGGCTGGAATGGTCCGCCACGCTTCACGGTACCTATGTGCCGGGCGGGGAGAGCACCGTGGAGGTGCTGGAGCCGCTGGAACTGGCAGGCGTCCGGGCGGTCATCCGGGAGGATGGCTGGACGCTGGAATACGGCGATCTCTGCCTGGATGCCGGAACGTTGACGGAGGAAGCCGTCAGCCCCGCCACGGCACTGGCCCGGATCATGTACGCTCTGCGGGAGGGCTGGCTGCTGGAACAGAATGACGAAAGCCGGGAGGGAGTCCCCTGTACCCGGCTGGCGCTGGACCAGACCGGTGCGTCGGACACGGACATCGTGACCACCGTCTGGCTTCGTCAGGCGGACGGAACGCCTTTCCTCGGAGAGATCGCCGTGGACGGCGAAACAATTTTGACGGTACGGTTTACGGCGTTCGGATTTTGTGATACAATAACGGATAATTCGTAAAAACAGCGGGGAGGACCCCGCAAATCCACATAAGACAGGTGAATCAACTTGGAGGATACGATTTTACGGCGCACCTGGGCGGAGATCGACCTGGATGCTTTGGAACACAACTACAATGTGGCCCGGCAGAAGATCGGCCCCGGCGTGAAGTATCTGGGCGTGGTGAAGGCGGACGCCTACGGCCACGGTGCGGTGCAGGTGGCCCGGAAGCTGGAACAGCTGGGGGCGGACTATCTGGCAGTGTCCAGTCTGGACGAGGGCCGGGAACTGCGCCACGGCGGCATTACCATGCCCATTCTGATCCTGGGGCATACCCCTCCGGAGATGGTGTCCCAGCTCATCGAATACAACATCACTCAGGCGGTGTCCGCCAAGGCCAAGGCGGAGGCGTACAGCGCCGAGGCTGTGAAGTGCGGCGGCACGCTGCGGGTCCACATCAAGGTGGATACCGGTATGTCCCGGCTGGGCTTTCTGGTCCGGGGCGAGCATTTCGAAACCGGCGTGGAGGCCATCGCGGAGTCCTGCGCCTTGCCGGGGCTGGACCCGGAGGGTATTTTCACCCATTTCGCCGTCTCTGATATGGACGGCGCGGACTATGAGGCGTACACGAGGGAGCAGTTCGGCGTCTTTACCCATGTGCTGGACACACTGGCCGCCAAGGGCCGCACCTTCCGCATCCGCCATTGCGCCAACAGCGGCGCCCTGACCCGCTATCCGGAGATGTATCTGGATATGGTCCGCCCCGGCATCGCCCTCTACGGCGTGGGGGATGATGCGGAGCGGCTGGGCCTGCGGCCGGTGATGCGGCTGAAGTCCTGCGTGTCCACCATCAAGGTCCTTGACCCGGATACCACCGTCAGCTATGGCCGGACCTTCCGCACGGAGGGAAAGACCCGTATGGGCGTGCTGCCCATCGGCTATGCCGACGGCTTCTTCCGGGGACTTTCCAACCGCATGGCGGTGCAGACGGCCTATGGCCCGGCGCCGCAGCGGGGCCGCATCTGCATGGATATGTGCATGGTGGACCTGACAGACCTGCCGGAGGTAAAGGTAGGGGACACGGTGGAGATCTTCGGCCAGACCCAGAGCGTAGACACACTGGCGGCGATTTTGGACACGATCCCCTACGAACTGACCTGTGCCGTGAGTAAGCGGGTCCCCAGATTGTATATGGAAAACGGCAAGGAGATCGAGCGGAGCCTGCGGCTGCTGTAAGCAGGTCAGTTCGCCGCCGCAAATGCGGCTCTTGGCGCGGAGATAACCCAAGAGGGAATGCACCGTCGGCTCAAACCAATCAGCAGATCCTGCGTATCCGCTGATTGGGAGCCTTCCTCGAAACAGGCTCGCTTCATCCGCCACTGGCGGCGCTTCGCCTGTTTCCCTGCGCGGTGAGCAAGCGGGTTCCCAGATTGTATATGGAAAACGGTAAGGAGATCGAGCGAAGCCTGCGGCTGCTGTAAGCAGGCACCCGCACTCCGCCAGGCGCATAGGATGACACGGGGCGGGATACCGGAATTTTGCCCCGGTGGTATAAATTCCGGAGCTGCGTGGGAGAATGAAAGTGGCCTCACCGAATGGTGACGGGTACTTCTTTCGGCGGAGTGTGAACTTTGTGGATACGAGTGTCAAGCGCGGCGATATTTACTATGCCGATCTCTCTCCGGTGGTGGGCAGCGAGCAGGGCGGCATCCGTCCGGTGCTGATCATTCAGAATGACACCGGCAACCGATACAGCCCTACGGTCATCGCGGCGGCGATCACCTCGCAGACGGGCAAGGCCCGCCTGCCGACCCATATTGCCCTTCCGGTGAACGAGAACTGCGGCCTGAACCGGGACTCCATCATCCTGCTGGAGCAGGTGCGGACGCTGGATAAAAAGCGGCTGCGGGAACGGATGGGCCATGTGGAGGAGCAGGTGATGGAGAAGGTGGACACCGCCATCGCGGTGAGCTTCGGACTGCCCCACGACCAGTTTGTATAAGAGACAGAATACTGCCTCCCGGCGGGCGGAAACGCCCATCGGGAGGGAGCCAAGAGACAACGGAGGTACATATGAAAAATAGATGGGCATTGCGTCTGGCGGCGCTGACACTGGTAAGCTGCCTTGCTATGAGCGGCGTTTCCCTGGCGGTGGAGCCCGGATCTGCCACCGATCCGCTGGTGACACTGAGTTATCTGAACGATGTGTTTCTGGGACAGATCATGACCAAGGTAGACCAGAAGATCACCGCCCGGAATAGCCAACTGCTTCAGCAGTCCGGGGGCGCGGGCGGAATGTCCGGCGTGGAATTTGCCGTGGTGACCCTTTCCAAGGGACAGGTCCTCACCGGAGACATCGGCTGTGAGGTGATGCTCCGGGTGGGTACGGCCTCCTGCGTGTCGCCCTCCAATCCGGGACTCATCGACGAGACTACCGCTGCCTCCCTGAATAACGGCGGCGCGCTGGCGGCGAACCATCTCTACATGATGACCATTGAGGGCCGGGGCGTCAAGGCCGGCTCCGACACCACGAAGCTGCTGGTGCGGGGCAGCTACACCATCGCCTGAGCCTGCCATACATAGCGTTCATATTAAGATCCGCCTGTGCATAAACTGATGCACAGGCGGAGTGTTCTATTGATAAGAAAGTGGACTTCCAGCGGCGGTAAGGAAAGGTGTGTGCGGGACTACGCCCGCAGGCGTGTTTCGGAGCGCAACCGCCGTAAGGCGGCTCTTAGCGCGGAGATAACCCAAGAGGGGATACACCGTCGGCCCAAGCCAACCAGCGGATCCTGCGTATCCGCTGGTTGGGAGCCTTCCTCGAAACAGGCTCGCTTGATCCGCCACTGGCGGCGCTTCGCCTGTTTCCCTGCACCATTGAAATATAACCTGTGCATAAACTGATGCACAGGCGATTTTTTTGCCGGGAGGTGGCGGCTCATGGACAAGTATCCGGTTTTTCGGGAGGAGCAGACGGTGGGGGAACTGACCGTCACCCCGGAGGCATTGTATACGGCCTTTTCCGTCTCCTGCCGGGGGCGGGAGGGACTGTGGTGCGCGTGGGCGGTGGGGGAGACAGGGAATCTCCGTATCGGTGTTTTGGAACCGGAGAATGGCTGTTTGCAAATTCGCCGCCGGTTTTCCAAACGGTTGACAGACCCGTTGGGACCCATCCTCCGGGGAGAACTGCGCCCTTTAGGAGAGGAGCGGGAGCAATGGGAGCCGCTGAGACCGGAACTGCTGCGAAGTCCATACCTCCGCTGCCGCTTGAGCGGGTTTTCCGATGTGCTGACCTGCCGGCCGGAGCGGGGCCGTCTCATCGCCGTCCCACGGGATGACGCGGCCCCTTTTCCTCTGGAAGCCATGTTTTGCTTTGCCCGTTCCCGGCGTTTGCAGGGACGGGCGTACTGGGTATTTCGCTTTGATGACCGGGAATGGCCTGTTTTTTGAAAAAACTTGAAAATAGGGATACCACATTTAGAAGGAATGTGGTACAATATCCGCAGTATCCTGTGCTTTTCACACATGAACTGGGTTTTCCCGGAATGTTTATCAGGAGGTCAAGCCTATGAAATGCCCCTATTGCGGTCACCCCGAAAGCAAGGTCATTGATTCCCGTCCCGCGGACGAAAACGCCAGCATCCGCCGCCGGAGAGAGTGTCTTTCCTGCGCCAAACGCTTTACCACCTACGAAACGGTGGAGAGCCTGCCTATGGTGGTCATCAAAAAGGATGGCAGCCGCCAGAGCTTTGACCGGCAGAAGGTCCTGCGGGGCATGATCCGGGCCTGCGAGAAGCGGCCGGTGCCCTTGGCCGAGTTGGAGCGCATTGCCGATGAGATCGAGCAGGAGCTGCAGAACTCCATGGAGCGGGAGATCCGCACGGAGGATGTGGGCGAAAAGGTGATGGACCGGCTGCGGAAGGTGGATCAGGTGGCTTACGTCCGCTTTGCCTCTGTCTATCGTCAGTTCAAGGATCTGGATACCTTCATGGCGGAGCTGAATAAGCTCCTGGCGGAGAAATAATTGTTGCTTCTGCTTTTGCGGCAGCTCCACCAAGGGTATGCCATATAGAAAACTGCGGAGAAAAAGAGGCCGTACATGAGACTAAAATTCCAGATTGCCTTTGACATTTTGTTGATTACCGCGTCATGCATCATATTCATTTATAACATTTTGATGCAGCGGAGGATCGTGTATCTGTCATCAGTTATAGCAGTATGCGGCACGACCACATTTTTGGTAAGAGATATAATGGTGCTGAAACAGGAAAAATAGGCGGGAGGACAAGCGGCCTTACAGCACATTCCGGATATTCAATGCTTCCATCTCCGCGATGAGCCGCAGCTGATCCCGGAGGTCGGACAGCTCCGCGTGGAACTCCGAAAGCTCCTCCGTTTCCCCGAAGGCAATGGCCCGGCGGTACATGGCCTCCGCGTCATCCACCGCGTCATGGTGGGAGACGATGTGAAGATAGGTCTGGCTGTGGGACCAGTCATCGTAGCTTTCCCAGAGGGCGTCCAGCGCCTCGGCCCACTCCCCGGAGAGGGCCAGCCGGTCCGCCGCTTGCAGTTGTTCCCGCCAGCGGTCCGTTTCTCCTTCCATGTGGCGGATATTCCACAGGGAAAACGCCAACAGAGCCGCCAACACGAAAATCGGCGGCAGCAGCATCCGTTTCATGGGTCAGCCTCCTTGGGAACGCAGAGCGTTTTTCCGTTTTCATCCACCGTCAGGAGAAAGACCTCCTTGGTGGTGCAATGCTCCTGCTTCAGAATTTTTTGGAGCCATACCTCATCCCGGCCGCAAAGGCGGAGATTGTTCCGCAAAACCCGGCCGTCATTGATGAGAACGGTGGGGAGAGTGTCCTCCTTCAAGGTCAGGCCCAGGTCCTCCGCCGTGGGCGGCTTGGCCTTGACCCATGGCAGTACGGACAACTGCCCGGAGTTTTCCAGCACGGCGTACTGCACCTCCTCCACGGAAAGGCACCCCTGTCCCCGGAGCTGTTCCAACAGCTCGTCCAGCGTGTAGCGGTTTTCCCGCATGGCCGCCTGCTGGAGCTTGCCGTTGCGGATCAGGATGGCCGGCGTGCCGCACATCAGCGCCCGAAACCGCAGATTCAGCAGAGAAAGCTGGCTCATCAGCAACGTCAGGGACAGGAGAATCAAAATAGGGATGACCCCGGCCAGCAGCGGGATGCCGAAATCCTGCATGGGCACCGTGGCCAGATCGGAGATCATCATGGTCAGCACCAGCTCACTGGGCTCCAATTCGCCGATCTGCCGCTTTCCCATCAGCCGCAGGCCGATCATAATGAGAAAATAGAGAATGACCGTGCGGCACAGTGCGGTGATCATGTCCGTCGCCCCCTTTTTGTTCCAGTATGGACAACTGATGGGATTTTATACGGCCAGCTGGGGACAGACGGCTTGAAAATTTACATTTTGCCTCTTGTATCTACTGTAAAAAACGAATATGATAGGAACGATTTCAAATTAAAAGACAAAGGAGCTTATTGTTCTGATGGGTAAATATTTTGGTACAGACGGTTTCCGGGGCAAGGCCGGCGTTGATCTGACGGCGGAGCACGCCTTCCAGGTGGGCCGTTTTCTGGGCTGGTATTACAGCCGGAAGCACACGGAGGACTCCGCCCGCATCGTGATCGGCAAGGACACCCGGCGTTCCTCCTATATGTTTGAAAATGCTCTGGCGGCGGGTATCACCTCCTCCGGCGCGGACGCATATCTGCTCCACGTTACCACCACTCCCTGCGTCAGTTACATCACCCGTACGGAGAATTTCGACTGCGGCGTGATGATCTCCGCCAGCCACAATCCGTTTTATGACAACGGCATCAAGCTGATGAACGGCGTGGGCGAGAAGATGGATGACGCCCTTCAGGCAGAGCTGGAAGCATTCATCGACGGTGATCCCGCTTACCTCCCTTGGGCCACCGAGGGAAAGGTGGGCAAGACCATCGATTTCTACTCCGGCCGCAACCGCTATATCGGCTACCTCACCAGCCTGCCCTCCCGGTCCTTTGAAAAGCACAAGGTTGGTCTGGACTGCGCCAACGGCAGCTCCTGGATGATCGGCCGGGCAGTGTTTGACGCGCTGGGGGCCAAGACCTATGTCATCAACGATCAGCCGGACGGCGTGAACATCAACACGGACTGCGGCTCCACCCACATTGAGGGCTTGCAGCTCTACGTCCGGGAGCATCATCTGGACGTGGGCTTCGCCTTTGACGGCGATGCGGACCGCTGCCTTGCCGTAGACGAGCGGGGTCAGGTGCTGAACGGCGACAAGATCATGTATATCTGCGCCAAGCACTTCAAGGAGCGTGGCCAGCTTCCCAGCAATACGCTGGTTACCACCGTTATGAGCAACTTCGGTTTGTACAAGGCACTGGACAAGGCGGGCATCCGCTACGAAAAGACCGCCGTGGGCGACCGCTATGTTTACGAGAACATGAAGGAAAATGACTTCATGATCGGCGGCGAGCAGTCCGGCCATATCATTTTCCGGAAGTACGCCCACACCGGCGACGGTCTCATCACCGCCCTCATGCTCATGCAGGTGATGATCGACACCCAACTGCCCCTGAGCGTGCTGGCCGCCGGCGTTACCATGTATCCTCAGGTGCTGAAAAACGTCCGGGTGGACGATAAGGATCTCACGCTGGCAGACGCCGCCGTGCAGGCCGCCGTGGACGAGTGCACCGCCGAGCTGGGCGATTCCGGCCGGGTGCTGCTGCGGAAGAGCGGCACGGAGCCGGTGCTCCGGGTCATGGCGGAGGCTGGTACCGCCGAGGAATGTGAAAAGCAGGTGGACCGCATCATCGCCGCTATGGAAAAGAGCGGCCATCTCATCGAGGTGAAGAAGTAATGCTGACTATCAACGAGTTATATGATCTGAGCCATTCTCTGGCCGGGGACTATCTGAAGCAATTCACCTATCCGTGGGAGGCGCTGGCCGGGATCTCCGACCTGATTCTGGAGATCGGCAAGCAGCTTCCGGAGGACGAGTATGTGCACCCCACCGACTGGGACGGCAACGTTCTGGAGGATGTCTGGGTGGCCAAGGACGCAACGGTGTTCAAGACCGCCTATCTTCACGGCCCCTGTATCATCGGCCACAGGACGGAGGTCCGTCAGTGCGCCTTTATCCGGGGCAGCGCACTGGTGGGCAATGACTGCGTGGTGGGCAATTCCACGGAGCTGAAAAATGTGATCCTGTTCGACAATGTGCAGGTGCCTCATTACAACTATGTGGGGGATTCTATCCTTGGCTATAAGTCCCACATGGGCGCCGGCTCCATCACCTCCAATGTCAAGAGCGACAAGCTTCTGGTGGTGGTGAAGGACGGCGCGGAGCAGGTGGAGACCGGCCGTAAAAAGGTGGGCGCCATGCTGGGCGACCGGGTAGAGGTCGGCTGCAACAGCGTCCTGAACCCCGGCACCGTCATCGGCCCGGATTCCAATGTGTACCCCACGTCCTGCGTCCGGGGCGTCATCCCGGCCAGCCATGTCTATAAGGACAAGGACCATATCATCGCAAAGAAATGAGTTGACTGAGCTGGGGCGGCGGTCTGCGCAGCCCCAGTTCTTTCATAAAAGCCGCAGAAACGAAAGGAGGCTATGGGCAGCGCCCATCAACAGCGCCATGCGCCCGGAAAATGACTTCATAGAAGCGGGGGTCCGGGATAACGAGGAGAGGGGAGTATCGAAACTTCGGCGGGTGCCCCTCCGTGGCCGCAGCCATGTGACAGGTTCTACAAATACGGGGGCGACCCCGGAACAGAAGGAATCTGACTGCGGAGAAAGAGACAAATCTCTGCGCGTTTGTCCTTTTGAATGAATTTTCAGGAGGATTTTTTACCCATGTGTGGAATTATTGGTTATGTGGGCCACCAGCAGGCGGCCCCGATTTTGCTGGACGGACTGGCCCGGATGGAATACCGGGGTTACGATTCCGCCGGTGTGGCGGTGCGGTCCGAGACAAAGGGGCTTCAGGTCTATAAGTCCAAGGGCCGCCTTCAGGTGCTGTCAGATATGATCCACGGCGGCGCTGATGTGGAAGGAACGCTGGGTATCGGCCATACCCGCTGGGCTACCCATGGAGAGCCCAATGACATCAACGCCCATCCCCATGTCAGTGAGGATGGCCGGATCGCCATGGTCCATAACGGCATCATCGAAAACTATATGGAGATCAAGCAGCAGCTTTTGCGTCACGGCGTTACGTTCAAGTCTGAAACGGACACCGAGGTGGCGGCTCAGCTGCTGGAATTCCACTATAACGAGTGTCACAATATGCTGGAGGCCGTGGGCCGTGTCCTGCGGCGGATCGAAGGCTCCTACGCCTTCGGCATCATCTGCGCCGACTATCCCAACGCCCTGATCGCCGCCCGGAAGGACAGCCCCCTTATCATCGGCTGCGGTGAAAACGAGAATTTCATTGCCTCCGACGTGACTGCCGTCATCAGCCATACCCGCGATGTTATTTACATGGAGGACGGCGAGATCGCCGTGCTGACGGCGGAGGGCGTCAACCTTTTCAATGACGAGATGGACCCCATCGATAAGCCCCACAGCCACATCGACTGGGACGTTTCCGCTGCGGAAAAGGGCGGCTACCCCCACTTTATGCTCAAGGAGATCTTCGAGCAGCCGGAGGCCGTCCGGAAAACCGTCTCCCCCAGGGTCCGGGAGGGCCGGGTGGTGCTGGACGATCTGCGCCTGACGAAGGAATACATCCAGGGCGTCAGCCGTATTTTCATCGTGGCCTGCGGATCCAGCTACCATGTGGGCATGGTCAGCAAGTACAACTGGGAGCGCCTGCTCCGCCGCCCGGTGGAGGTGTGTCTGGCCTCGGAATTCCGCTACTGCGACCCGTTGGTGGACGATCATTCTCTGGTCATTTTCATCAGCCAGTCCGGTGAGACGCTGGATACTATGGCCGCCCTGCGGGAGACCAAGCGGCGCGGCGGCCGGACGCTGGCGGTGGTGAATGTGGTAGGCTCCTCCATCGCCCGTGAAGCGGACGATGTGCTCTATACCTGGGCCGGTCCGGAGATCGCCGTGGCTACCACGAAGGCTTACTCCACTCAGCTGGTCCTGATGGACCTCATTGCCCTGTATCTGGGCGATCTGCTGGGTACCATTGAGAAAACGGAGTACGATACCATTCTTCACGAGCTGGAAGTCCTGCCGGAAAAGCTGGAACGGGTGCTGGCAAGCATCGAGGATGTGAAGTATTTCGCCTCCCGGTACTTCAACCACGATTCCATCTTCTTCATCGGCCGGAATTTGGACTACGCTATGGGGCTGGAAGGCTCCCTGAAGCTGAAGGAGATCAGCTACATCCATTCCGAGGCGTATGCCTCCGGCGAGCTGAAGCACGGCACCATTTCCCTCATCGAGCCGGGAACGCTGGTGGTGGCCCTGGGCACCTACGAACCGCTCTTTGACAAGGCCATGAGCAACGTGGTGGAGGTAAAGGCCCGTGGAGCCGAGGTGCTGGCGCTGGCCACGGAGCCCTTCAAGGAGAAAATGGCCCACACGGCGGACAGCGTCATAGCTGTGCCGGAGACCCACCCGGTTGTACAGCCCTCTTTGGGCGTGGTGCCCTTGCAGCTCTTTGCCTATTATGTGGCTCTCCAGCGCGGCTGCGATATTGATAAGCCCCGGAATTTGGCCAAAAGCGTGACGGTGGAATAAACCCGTTTCCGAACCGGATACAGCCGCGCTGGCTCGCCGCAAGTGCGGCGCACAAGCATTTTGCGCATAGCGCAAAATCTTGAAATCGGACGGATTCATTCCGGACGATTTGAGTTAGATCATAGGGTTCCCGCAAAAGCGCAGCTTTTGTGGGAGGGCTGCGATATTGATAAGCCCCGGAATTTGGCCAAAAGCGTGACGGTGGAATGATTCGTGCTTTGCAATTTTTCGCCTTTTGAGCAGCAGTGTTCCAAACGGAAATTGTTAGAGAATGCAAAAAACAGCGGGGACCATTTTAAATGGTCTCCGCCGTTTTTTTGAATCCTTTATTGTATCTCGAACCGGAACTGTTACGGCCTTGGCTCATCCTCATAGTAGAATGGCAGCCCGCAGGCGTAGCAGCTGTTCCGATTTCCCTGTTGCCGCTTCCCGCAGCCGGGACAAATGACCGTGTCCGATGTTCGGGTGGGGAACCGAACCGGCTTGCTGATCTCAGTGATCGGCTCACCCTTTGCTTGCTCCGTATGGACCGCCGCATTCGGCTGATCTGCCGGCGCCGCGCTGTGCTCCAATTCAGTGATCCTCTTTTGCAGATCCTTTACCTGTTGTCTCAGTTCAGATACTTCCCGGTTATAGGCGGTGCTGTTAAATGTGTCACTGGCTTTATCGGGCATCAGAAGCAGGATCAGACACGCAAGAAAACTGCCAAATAACCCGGCAAAAGCACAAAGCGGCCCGTTGTATCCCTTTTGCGTGCCGACGAAATAGCAAAAATAGCAGCACATAACGTTCAAAATGGCGAATACAAGCAATGCCATAGCGCTTCCCTCCTGATTCGGTTCCTACCGCAGCGAAAGCCGCAAAGCGGTTTGATCGACAATTTGGGTCTCTGTGCCGGTTTTCGGGATCAACTCCATGCTACCATGCCTGTTTGCGCATTGCAAGAGGAAAAGAGCGCATAGGTGAAGCCGGGTGCTTTTTCCGGGGAGAGGGGGGAACACTTTCTAAAACTTTACATAATTTTCCGGGAGAAATTTCCGACAGAATATTGACCCATGTCTCCGGTTTCGCTATAATGTGCCCGTAGGGCGACATAATACCACGGCCCATAAGGGCCGTGGCGTTTTTTCGGCATAGATTCGACTGGCTTTGACAGAAAGGAGCAGCTATGAAGCGGCATTTTGGAAAGTGGCTGACAGCGGCGGCTCTGGCGGTGGGCTGCACCGTCATGACGGCCAACGCATTTGCGGATACGGACGGACACTGGGCGGAGTCCGCCATCAATAAGTGGTCCGGGGAGTATGGGATCATTCAGGGATATGACGACGGTACGTTCCGTCCGGATAAATCCATCACACGCGGCGCTTTTGCGGGAATTCTGGACCGTTTTCTCCATTTTCAGAACGCCTCTCCCGCGGACACCTTCTCGGATACCGCCGGGACCTATTGGGAGGATGCCATCCTGAAGCTCCATGCCTCCGGCATCTATCTGGGCAATCAGGGCGCGGCGCTGCCCTCCAGCACCATCACCCGGCAGCAGGCGGTGGCCATGATCGGCCGCGCCTTCCGGATCGCGCCAGAGACCGCCGCACCGGATTATACGGATACGGACCAGATCGCGGAGTACGCGATGGCCTATGTGGGAGAGTTTGAGGTTCGCGGGTATCTGACGGATTCCGCCGCCGGTACCTTCCGGCCCACGGACCCCATCACCCGGGCGGAACTGATCAATATCCTCAGCAACATGGTGGATACGCTGGTGAAGGAGACCACCACTGTGACGGAGGATGTTTCCGGCAGCCTGCTCATCAGCGCGGCGGACGGCGCAACGCTGAAGGGCATCCAGATCGGCGGCGATCTGATCTTAGCTCCCGGCGTTACGAAGGACGTGACCCTGGTGGACTGCGTGATCCAGGGCAATATCCGCAATTACGGCACCGGCGAGGTGCGCTTTGAAGCGCCGCAGATCACGCCGGAGAGCACGGCTACCAAGCCTTCCGAGGTCTACAAGCCCGGTGCCACGTTGGACCGCACCCTTGAATACGGCGGCAAGACCGTGCCCATTTACCGGGACCGTCCGCTGAACGTGTTCTCTGACGTGGATTTCATCTGGACGGATGAGGAAAATGAGAACCGCCGCCGGCTGGAATATCTGGGCGGCGAGTTCCGCACCCGGTACGGCATCGATGTTTCCTCCTTCCAGGGAGAGATCGACTGGAACGCCGTGGCGGATGACAACATTGACTTCGCCATGGTCCGGGTGGGCTTCCGGGGCACCGGTACCGGCAGCCTGAACACCGACAAATACTACGAGCAGAACATCCGGGGTGCTATGCGGGCGGGTCTGGAGACCGGCGTGTACTTCTTCGCACAGGCTGTCACCGTGGAGGAGGCCATCGAGGAGGCGGATTACGTCATCAGTTTGCTGGACGGGCTGGACATCAACGGCCCCGTGGCCTATGACTGGGAGATGCACGATTCCACCTACCGGGTCTACGGCACATCCCCGGAAATGGCTACCGCCTGCGCTGTGGCCTTCTGCCAGCGGATCAAGGACGCGGGGTATACCCCCATGGTCTACGGCGGTACGTATGTGACCTACATGAAGTACGATCAGGGCGCTCTGGCGGACTATCTGAGCTGGTATCCTGAGTACAAGAGCGAAAAGTCCGAGAAGCTGTGCCCCACGCTGGTGTATCACATGGACTACTGGCAGTTCTCCAGCACCCGTGCCGTGGCCGGGATCAACGGCCGGGTGGACATGAATATCCAGTTTATCCGCCGATAAAAGAAGTCTGACTGAACAATAACCCCGCCGGGAGAATTTCTCCCGGCGGGGTTTTGCATCTGCTTTCGATGACTCAGAAGGTCAGCCGCATCTGGTACCACACCGCGCCGCCGTGGGTGGAGCCGGACACGCCTTCGCTGACAAAGCCAAACTTGGCGTAGTAGTGCACCAGCTTGTCCTTACAGGTCAGTACCAGACCCTTCCGGCCCTGGGCCTTTGCATCGGAGATGGCGCGTCCCAGCAAAGCAGCCGCCACGCCCTGGCGCCGGTATTCCGGCAATGTATTGACGCCGAAGATCATCTGCCAGCAGCCCTGTTCGTTGTGAGCGTGGGCCTGCTCATAGAGATCATCGGTCAGGTCGGTCTGGTCCGTCACCATGCCGTCCACAAAGCCGATGAGCTTTTCGCCGTCCAGCATGAGCCAGAAGTGGCTGCCGTAATACCGCAGCCGCTCTGCAAATTCCTCTTTTGAGGCGGCCTCCGCCGCCGGGAAGCAGGCAGCCTCCACGGCAGTTACCGCGTCCAGATCGTTTAATGTCGCTGTTCTGATGTTCATGGCGTTCTCCTCTTTTGTTCCGAAAACTTTATATATCAAAGGTCAGCTGCTCTCCGGCGGCTCTGCCGGGTTCCAGCCCGAATTCGCTGGGCAGGAACCGGGGACACACGTTTTCCGACGTGCAGATCACCGACGCAGACAGCCGGGTGCCGATCTCGCAGGCTTCATCCATGGTTTTTCCGTAGGTCAGGCCCATGGTGATCCCGGCAAAGAAGGCGTCCCCCGCGCCGGTGGTGTCCTTCACGTCCACCTTTCTGGCGGGGCAGATGCCGCAGGAACCGTCCTGCATGGCGTAGACCGCTCCTTGGGCCCCCATGGTCACCACCATCCGGGGGATCTCCGCCGCCTGTACGTGGTGGGCCAGAATGTCCCGCAGCTCCTCCGGGGTCTTGCTGTCATAGTCCTCTGAGAACAGAATTCCCGCCTCCTGCTGGTTGCACACGAAGCAGGAGCAGAAGCGCAGAAAGTCCCGCCGCTCCACGGCGATACTCATGTTGGACACAGCGGCAAACACCGGTTTGCGGTATTTTTCCGCGTAGTAAAAGACCGCCTTTACGATCTCCTTGTCGCAGTCAATCTCCAAGGCAATGCTGTCGGCATTGCGGAAGATCTCGTCTCCGTGCTCCTCCAAAATGTCCACAATAGGCCGCAGGTCCGGCCGCTTGGAAATGGAGGCCACCACGTCGCCGCCGTTGTCGAAAACGGCCAGCCAGGTGCCCATACCGTCAGGCACGGCCCGGATGTAATCCGTGTTGACCTTGTGGTCCTGCAGCTTGCGGATCACGTCCGCTCCGGTGCCGGTGGTGTCCACCAGACTGACGAAGGTGGGCCGCAGCTCCACGTTGGCAATGTCCTCCACCAGATTCCGGCTGACGCCGCCGTGGACGATCTCCACCCGTCCGGCGTTCCGTCCACCGGGAATATATACATCGGCGGGATACCCCTTAATATCCACGAAAACGGCGCCCAGCACCACAATACCCATAGCTGCTCCCATCCTTCGCGGCTGCCCGCGAACCTCATCTGTTTTTGTTGAAGTATGTTACCATAGGATTGCAAAAAAGTCCAGCACGGGCGAATTGCCAAACGGCGGGAACTGTGCTATACTTTTCCTGACCGTGAAGCCCACGGCCAGATATCGGGAAGGGAGGGAGCATCATGGATCAGGAGCCTCGTCTGACGCAGCTGACCCCATCAGCGGGTTGAGCGGCAAAATTAGGGCCGGGTGTCCTATCGAACATTCTGAAAGACCTTCCCAACCGGGTTGACCCCAACCTGTTAGTGGGCTTTGACACCAGCGACGACGCCTGTGTTTACCGCATCACCGACGAGATCGCCGCCATTCATACCGTGGATTTCTTCACCCCTATTGTGGATGACCCCTTCTGGTTTGGGCAGATCGCCGCGGCCAACGCCCTCAGCGACGTGTATGCCATGGGGGGACGGCCTGCCGTGGCGATGAACCTGCTGTGCGTCCCCGGCTGTCTCTCTCAGGAGACCATCCGGAAAATTTTAGAGGGCGGCCACCAGAAGGCTGTGGAGGCGGGCTGCGTCATCGCCGGGGGCCACACCATTCAGGACGAGGAGCCGAAATATGGTTTGTGCGTCACCGGCTATGTCCACCCGGACAAGGCCCTGCGGAACGTGGGCGCCAGACCGGGAGACGCGCTGGTTTTGACCAAGCCCCTCGGCACCGGCGTCCTGACCACCGCTGCCAAGGCAGACCTGCTGGAGCCGGAGCAGTATGACCGTCTGGTTCACTCCATGGCCCGGCTGAACGCCCACGCAGCGGAGGCTGTGTCCAAATGCCCGGAGATCCACGCCTGTACGGACGTCACCGGCTTCGGACTTCTGGGCCACGCCGATGAAATGGCCCGAGGCAGCGGCGTGACCATCCGCCTTTACAGCCGGCGGCTCCCCTTATTGCCGGGGGCGCTGGAATTCGCGGAAATGGGGATCATCCCCGCCGGAGCCTACCGGAATCTGGACTATGTGAAGCCCCGCTTGACCGTGGCGGAGAGCGTCCAGCAGGCCCGTGTGGACCTGATCTCCGATCCCCAGACCTCCGGCGGATTGCTGGTGGCCCTCCCTATGGAGGACGCCGGGGCCTTGCTCGCGGCTCTGCGGGAGCGAGACCCGGACAGCGCCATCATAGGTGCGGTGGTCGCCCAAACGGAGCATACCCTTGAGATCGTCTGACAGAATTCGCCCCCGCCGAGGTTTCGGCGGGGGTTTTGCCGTATTTCGTTGTTTTTTCTTGCGAATCACGCAGTATCGTGCTACACTGGACTTGAAAATCTGAATTAAAGGGAGTTGTGTTCCATGTCTGTTGTTGTAGATGCGCTGGGCAAGCAGTGCCCCATTCCCGTTGTGATGGCGAAGAAGGCTCTGGCAGAGCTGCAAACCCCTGATACACTGGAAATTCTGGTGGACAATGAGGCGGCGGTCCAGAACCTCAGCAAGCTGGCGGCCAGCTGCCAGCTGCCCGTCCGGGCGGAAAAGACCGGAGAGAAGCGGTTCTCCGTCACCATGGAGGTGTCCGCCCCGGTACAGCCTGCGGAGGAGACCGTCTGCGCCCCGGATGCCCGTGGGGATCTGGTGGTTGCCGTCGGCTCCAACTGCATGGGCAACGGGGAGGAAGCTCTTGGAAAGGCGCTGATGAAGGGCTTTTTGTACGCCGTCAGCCAGCTGCCCACCCTGCCCAAGACCATGCTGTTCTACAATTCCGGCGCATACCTTACCTGCGCGGGGTCCGATTCTTTGGAGGATCTGAAGTTCATGGAGGCGCAGGGCGTGGAGATCCGCACCTGCGGCACCTGTCTGGACTTCTACAAGCTGAAAGAGACCCTGGCCGTGGGCAGCATCACCAATATGTACGCCATCGCGGAGACGCTGGCCGCCGCCGGGAAAGTCATCAAGCCATGATCTATCTGGACAACGCCGCTACCACCCGTCAGAAGCCCCAGCCGGTGATCGACGCGGTGGTGTCGGCTATGACCACCTTGGGCAACAGTGCCCGTGGCACCCACGAGGGGAGCCTTTCTGCCTCCCGGATGATCTACGGCACCCGGGAAAAGCTGGCAACATTCTTCAACTGTCCCCGGCCTGACCATGTGGTGTTCACCGCCAACTCCACGGAGGCCCTGAACATGGCCATCTGCGGATTGCTGAACCCCGGCGACCATGTGATCGCCACGGATCTGGAGCATAATTCCGTGCTGCGACCCCTGTACCGGCTGGAGGCGGAGCGGAGCGTGTCTCTCAGTTTCGTCCCGGCTGACCGGCAGGGGCGGATCGACTACGGCGAGTTCGAGCGGCTGATTCGCCCGGAGACGCGGGCCATCATCTGCACCCATGCCTCCAACCTCACAGGAAACGCCGTGGATATTGGCCGGGTGGGGGCCATCGCCCATGCCCACGGCCTGATCTTTCTTGTGGACGCCTCCCAAACAGCGGGAGTCCTGCCTATCGACATGGAGGCCCAGCAGATCGACCTGCTTTGCTTCACCGGACACAAGTCCCTCATGGGACCTCAGGGCACCGGCGGGCTGTGCCTCCGGGAGGGGATCACCCTCCGGCCATGGAAGGTGGGGGGGACCGGCGTCCAGACCTACAACCCCGCCCAGCCGGAGCAGCTGCCTACACGGTTGGAGGCAGGGACCCTCAACGGCCACGGCATCGCCGGACTGTCCGCCGCGCTGGACTATATCCGGACGGTGGGCATGGAGACCATCCGGGAGAAGGAGGAAACCCTCATGCGCCGGTTTTATGAGGGGGTTTCCGCCATTCCCGGCGTAACGGTCTACGGCGATTTTACCGCTCCCCGGACGGCGGTGGTGGCGCTGAATATCCGGGACTACGATTCCGGCGAGGTGTCGGACGCGCTGGCGCAGGACTACGGAATTGCCACCCGCCCCGGTGCCCACTGCGCCCCCCGGATGCACCGGGCCTTGGGCACGGAGCGCCAGGGAGCCGTGCGGTTCAGCTTCGGCTGGTTCAACACGGAACATGAGATCGACACGGCGATCCGGGCGGTAAAGGAGCTGGCGGAATGAGACCCAAAACCCTGAAACTGGTGGTGACGTTCCACACCACGGCAGCAGCCATGGCCATGGAAGCGCTCTGCAAGGCGCAGAACCTCCCTGGCCGCTTGATCCCCACTCCCCGGGAGCTGACGGCGGACTGCGGTATGGCGTGGTGCGCCCCCTTAGACGCCGAAGAAACGCTGCGGGCCTTGGCGGGCGCCTATCATCTGGAATACGCGGGCTGGCAGGAGCTGCTGGTCTGAACAAAACCGTACCTCAGCGTGTCGAAAAAGTCTTTTCGCCCCGCTGAGTAAGTTTTCAGAACTTCATAAAAGTTCTGAAAACTAAAGATTTTAATGGCGCGGGACACCCTTCTTGGGTTTCCCGCGCACACCCTTCCTTACCAACACAAAGAATTTACCACTTTATTGACAGTCTCAACCGTACCTGATTTTGCGTCAGGTACGGTGTTTTACGTTTATAAAATCAACAGCAGGCCCAAGGCCACCAGCAGTTCCTCGTCCGCCTTCTCCCGGAACAGAAAGTACAGCAGACCCAACAGCAGCAGATCCCCGGCGTCCACCCGATCCAGATGCAGCTGATCCAGTATCCGCCGCAGGTACCCGGCAAGGCCCTCCGTGCCGCCGAAGGACGGCGGCGGGCCGCCGGATCGGGGGCCGGATTCATTGGGATCGTCTGGCGGCGGGGGAGGGGGCTTCGATCCGGGGCCAGTTGGTTCCTGCCGGGGCGGATCCGGTTCCGCCACCTTGGTATAGGTGCCGTCATCCCGGCGGATATAGCGGTTATACATGGCCATCCCCCCTCAGTAGGAACTTTTTCCCCACCCGGAACAGCCGGGCCAGCTGCAATGCCCGTTCCACCTTATCCTGCCGCTCCGGTTTCAGATAGGGCCGCAGTGCGAACAAAAGCTGACGGGCGTTGCTGTTCTGGGCCTCTCCCAACTCCCGGAGGACCGGCAGGAGGGAGGCGATGGCCTTGGGGTCCAGATCACCCAGTCCGGAGAGAAAACCCGGGCCAGACCCCGGCTGACCGCTCACCACCGGCCCGCTGGGAGATGGGATTCGGCTTTCCGGGGTGGGCTGGCCCCAACTCTGTGCCGCCTCTCTGCTGGCGGGACCGCTCTGCTGAAACGGAAGGCCGCCGTTCTGCGCTGCGTTTCCTGTTTCGCCGGAGGGCGGCGCGGCGGGGGGAGGCTGCTCCGTCCCACCGCTGTTTCCCATAAGGGATTGGGCCATTTTCATGATCTGGTCCATGGCCTCCGGGTTGGAGAGGAGACTATTCAGCTTGTCGTCAAACTCCGCCATGAGGCCGGACCTCCCTCCTTACTTCTGGAGCCGCTGGCTGACCCGCTCCATCAAAGCCGCGCCCTCCGGGCTTTGTGCTACCCGGCCCACCAGTTCCGCCATGATATTCGTATCCCCCCGCATGGCAGCCTGCATGGCCCGCTGAAGCCCCGCACCGTTGTCCGGCCGGGTCAGCGCCTGCATGAGCGCCTGCCCATCGCGGGACTGCATAAGCTGTCGAAGGGCGGCGGGGTCGGCCTTCAACTGCTCCATCATTCGTTTGGCGTTTTCATCCATGGCTGTGTCCTCCCATGCTCTCAGTCTCAGACCAGTATATGAACGGCGCGAAAAAAATGTGCCTGCGAAAATCGCAGACACATTTTTACATCATTTCAGCTTTTTCCCCTGAGCGCAGTCCGCTTTTAAGGGGCAATCCTCGCATTTGGGGGAGCGGGCGGTGCACACATCCCGGCCGAAAAGCACCATCCGGTGGCAGAAAGGCCCGGATTCTGCCGGAGGGATGGCCTTGCGGAGCTGCTGCTCCACCTTCACCGGGTCCTTGGACCCGTCGGTGATGCCCAGCCGCCCGGTGATGCGGATGCAGTGGGTGTCGCACACATAGGAGGGCTGGCCGTACACGTCCCCTAGGATCAGATTGGCGGTTTTCCGTCCCACGCCGGGGAGGGAGGTGAGATCCTCCATATTGTCGGGAACCTTCCCGCCGAACCGCTCCAAAAGCTGCTGGGCGCAGGCCACCAGATCCTTGGATTTTCCATTGTAGAACCCACAGGAGTGGATGTATTCGCCTACCTCCCTGGGGTCCGCCGCGGCGAAGGCTTCCAGCGTGGGAAACCGGGTGAACAGCGCCGGGGTCACCAGATTCACCCGGGCGTCGGTGCACTGGGCGGACAGCCGCACGGCGAAAAGCAGCTCATAATCTTTCTCATATTGCAGAGAACACAGCCCCTCCGGGTACAGCTCCTTCAATTTTTCGATGATCCGCAGGGTGGACGCCTTGTACCGCATGGCGCACCTCCTATGTACAAGAATGGTGTTATTTTATCACGAATTCTGTGGGAATGAAAGAGAAAAAATCATAGCATTTTCCGGACAGTTATGCTATAATACAATTTCAGCATTTGATAGAAGGGAGGGACGCTATGCACCGGCCCTTAGCGGACGAGATCCGTCCGAAAACTCTGGATGAAGTTGTGGGTCAGCGGCATTTGCTGGCGCCCGGCGGTGTTCTGCGCCGCCTGATCGACGCCGGGACCGACGCCAACATGGTGTTCTACGGTCCCTCCGGCACCGGCAAGACCACCGTGGCCAACATCATCGCGGAAAAGACCCACAAGACGTTGTACCGTCTGAACGCCACCACGGCGTCCTTGCAGGACGTGAAGGACATCATTGCGGATGTGGGGACGCTGCTGGCCCCCGGCGGCATCCTGCTGTATCTGGATGAGATCCAGTATTTCAACAAAAAGCAGCAGCAAAGCCTGCTGGAATTTATGGAGAACGGATCCCTGACCCTCATCGCTTCCACCACGGAAAATCCTTTTTTCTATGTGTACAACGCGCTGCTTTCCCGTAGCAGCGTGTTTGAATTCAAGGCCGTTCCGGCGGCGGAGATCCGTCCGGCGGTGCTGCGGGCGTTGGAGATCATGAAGGACCGGACGCCCCTGCCCCTCACCTGGGAGGCCGGTGTGCCGGACCTGGTGGCTCAGGGCTGCGGCGGCGATGTGCGCAAGTCCATCAACGCCGTGGAGCTGCTCTGCGAGGCGGCGATCCCCAAAGACGGAACGCTGCTGCTGACGGAGGCGGATGCCAAGGCATTGGCCCAGCGCAGTGCCATGCGGTACGACCGGGGCGGCGACGCCATGTATGACGCCGCCTCCGCTCTCCACAAGTCCATCAGGGGCAGCGACCCGGACGCGGCGCTGCACTATCTGGCCCGCTTTCTGGAGGCCGGGGATCTCATCACCCCCTGCCGCCGGTTGCTGTGCGCCGCCAGTGAGGACGTGGGCCTCGCCTATCCTCAGGCCATCACCATTGTAAAGTCCTGCGTGGATACCGCCATGCAGCTTGGTCTGCCGGAGGCGCAGCTCCCCTTGGCACAGGCCGCCATCCTGCTTGCCACGGCCCCTAAGTCCAACAGCGTCTGCACCGGTATCATGTCCGCGTGGGCGGATGTGAAGGCGGGCCGGGGGGGCGACGTGCCCCGGGAGCTGCAGAATGTCCACGCTGATTCCGCCGGATTGGAGCGGGAACAGGGCTACAAGTACCCCCATAACTACGGCCACCACTGGGTTCGCCAGCAGTATTTGCCGGACGCCATCAAAAACGCCCGCTATTATCACTACGGCGACAACAAGACCGAGCAGGCCGCGAAAAGCTACTGGGAGAAGATCAAGGGACCTCAGTGAATTCCGTGACCACCGGAGGCCGCTCACAGTTGGCGGGGGAGTAAACCCAGCGATCCAGCACCCCGTCGGTGATCCAGTAGGGCAGCGTTTCCGGCGGCGCGGCGGGCGGCAGCACTTCAATGACCTGCAATTTGATCTTCATGCGCTCCGGGCGGATGGAGCGGATGGTGACGGAGACCCCATCCCCCTCCCGCAGATCCTCCCGCTGGTCGGTGAGACCGGAAAGGTTGGGGGCCAGTTCCACAAAGCAGCCATAGTCCATAACACCCCGGACAGTGCCCCGCACCGTGTCCCCCTCGGAAAAGCGGCTGGCGTTTTCCAGCCAGGTGCCTAACAGCTCCTTGTGGGTCAGGGTGATCCGCCGGTTTTCCCGGTCAAAGACCTTGACCACTGCCAGAATTTTCTGCCCCACCCGGAACCGCTCGTTGGGATGGCGGATGCGGGCGGCGGAGATGTATTCCGTGGGCAGCAGGGCCACGATGCCCCGGCCAATGTCCACGAAGGCCCCGAAGGGCTCCGTGCGTACCACCTTTCCCACCACCACGGCTCCCGGCTTCAGACCGCAGCGCATTTCCTCCATAGCCTGTTCCTGGACCTTCCGGCGGGAGAGCAGGGCCGTCGGCGCGCCCTTCGCATCGGCGGAGAGGGATTCCACCATAAAACAGACCTGCTTTCCGACCCTTGATAAAACGGCGATCTCCCGGTCTGCACCGCTGATCCACGGAGCGGTAACTTCCTCTCTGGGAATTTTCGCGAAAGTGCTCCCAAGCTGTAAGTACAGGTTCAGGTCCCCATCGCACCGCTGGACGGTCCCCTCCAGTACGGTGCCGTCGCTCACGGCGCGGCGCAGCATTTCCAGCGTGTATAGCGGCGGGGCGGACAGCCCTTCCGGTAAGTAACCTCTGTTTTCCGGCATACGGATCACATCCTTTTCTTTGATATTCCACCTTATGCGGCTTCGCCGCAGCGGTGACAGGAGGCCTTTTTATGGATCTGCATATAAAAGACGTTGTAGAATTGAAAAAGACCCACCCCTGCGGCTCCAAGCAATGGGAGATCACCCGGGTGGGCATGGACATCAAGCTGAAGTGCCTTGGCTGCGGTCATGAGCTGATGCTGCCACGGTCCAAGGTAGAAAAGAGCATCAAAAAAATTCTCCCCGCCAGCGGGGAAGTTAAAGGAGGAACCCCGAAATGACTCCGAAGCGGACCCGTATCATTGCCCTGATTCTGGTGGGCGTATTGGTCTTTGGTTTGGCGGCTACCGGTATCAGCGCGCTGCTGATGGTATAAAGCGCCTCATTTGCCCGGCGGACGGCTTTCTTGTCCGCCGGGCTTTCTTTCGACCTTTTTTCGGAACGGCCCGGCTTATAATCTCCTTGTGAGAGGGGGGAGAGCGTATGACGGTGGTGTATCTGGACAGTGTGTTTCTGTTCAACGCCCTGCTGGACTACCTGTTGTTTCTCTCTACGGCACGGCTGGCGGGCATCCCTCTGCGCCGCCGGCGCTATCTCCTCTGCGGAGTGCTGGGCGGGCTGTATGCTGCGGCGGTGTTCCTTCCCGGCGGGGGCTTTCTCACGGAAACACTGGTAAAGGCAGGCGTGGGGCTGCTGCTGGCGCTCATCGCCTTTGGCCGGGAGACCCATTTTCTCCGGCTGACGCTGCTGACCGTCGCCATCGCCTGCGCCTTGGCGGGGACGGTTCTGGCCCTCGGACTGTTGGCGGGGCAGCACATTCCCAACGCCCGGGGAATTTTCTATACGAATGTCAACGGAAAAACCCTGCTGCTTTCCGCGTCAGGGGTCTACCTGCTGCTGACGGTGATCTTTCGGGCGGCGGCCGCCCACGGTATCCGGGGGGAGTGTCTGCCGGTGACGGTGTGCCTGCTGGGGCAAACGGTGGCCCTCACCGCATTGCTGGACACGGGCAACAGCCTGCGGGACACCGCCGGGGAACCGGTGCTGACGGCGGAGCTGTCCCGGTTTCCGCAGCTTGCGGCGGCCATTCAGCACCGTCCGCCGGCAGAGACCCTGCCTATGCTGCGCCAACGCTTTCCGAAGCTGCGTCCCCAGCTTTTGCCGATGCGGACGGCGGCGGGAGGCGGGCTGCTGGTCAGCGTGAGCAGCGATTGGACGGAGATCGGCGGCGTTTGTTATCCAAATTTGCGGATCGCCCTGACGGATACGGAGCTGGGGGGCGGATATACCGCTTTATGGGGCGGGGAAGGGAGAAGGAATCATGAGAGAATGGCTGCGGCGGCTGCTGTGCCGTCTGGGATTGTGCCGGGAGCCGGAGCTGCATTATATCGGCGGCAGCGATACGCTTCCACCGCCGCTGAGCCGGGAGCGAGAGACGGAGCTGCTGAACCGATTGGGAGAGGAGGCAGCCCGACAGGAGCTGATCGAGCATAACCTGCGTTTGGTGGTGTACATCGCCCGCCGGTTCGAGAATACGGGCATCAACATCGAGGATCTCATTTCCATCGGCACGATCGGTCTCATCAAGGCCGTGGGCACCTACCGGACGGACAAGAACATCAAGCTGGCAACCTACGCCTCCCGGTGCATCGAAAACGAAATATTGATGTTTCTGCGGAAAAACGCGGGACGGCGGGTGGAGGTCTCCTTCGACGAGCCGCTGAACACGGACTATGACGGCAACGAACTGCTGCTCTCCGACGTGCTGGGTACCGAAGCGGATGTGGTCATGCGGCCTCTGGAGGACGATGTGGACCTGTGCCTGCTGGCGTCGGCGCTGGATACCCTTTCACCACGGGAGCGGGAGATCATCACTCTGCGGTTCGGCTTGGGCGGAGGAAAGGAGCAGACCCAGAAGGAGGTGGCCGACCGGCTGGGGATTTCTCAAAGCTACATCTCCCGGCTGGAAAAGCGCATCATCCAACGGCTGAAAAAGGAAATTCTGCGGCTTTCTTAGGTTGACAAAGCACAAAAGCTATCGTATAATGAATTCCGTTCAAACGCTGAGAAGCGGAGCAGTAGCTGATTTTAACGGTCAAGAGAGAGGGCGGACGGTGCAAGCCCTACCGGACGGTCAGTGAAGTCACCGCGGAGCGGTCGTGCTGAAATCCAGTAAGCCGGACGGGTGTCCCGTTACAGACGGTAAGTGTCACGCGCTTTGCGTGGAATCCAGGTGGTACCACGGACTTTTGTTCGCCCTGAGCCTTATGGCTCAGGGCGTTTTGTTTTCAAAATCTGGTAAGACCGTGAAATAAAGGAGAGTTTCAATGAACAAAGAACTGCCAAAGGTGTATGAGCCCCAGCAGGTGGAGTCCCGCATCTATCAGATGTGGGAGGACCATGGCTGCTTCAAGGGCGTGGAGGACTCTAAGAAGAAGCCTTTCTCCATCGTCATGCCGCCCCCCAACGTCACCGGCCAGCTCCATATGGGTCACGCGCTGGACTGCACCCTGCAGGACATCCTGACCCGCTTCAAGCGGATGCAGGGCTACGCCGCCCTTTGGGTCCCCGGCACCGACCACGCCGGCATCGCCACCCAGATCAAGGTGGAGGAAGAGCTACGCGTCAAGGAGGGCAAGACCCGCTATGACCTGGGCCGGGAGAAGTTCCTGGAGCGGGTCTGGAAGTGGAAGGAGGAATACGGCAACCGCATCGTCCAGCAGCAGAAGAAGATGGGCGTTTCCTGCGACTGGAGCCGCGCCCGCTTCACCATGGACGAGGGCTGCTCCAAGGCCGTCCGGGAAACCTTCTGCGAGCTGTACGACAAGGGCCTCATCTACAAGGGCAGCCGCATCATCAACTGGTGCCCCCACTGCGTCACCGCCCTGTCTGACGCCGAGGTGGAGTATGTGGACAAGCCCGGCCACCTGTGGTATATCCGCTATCCTCTGGCGGACGGTTCCGGCGATATTGTGGTGGCAACCACCCGTCCCGAGACCATGATGGGCGATACCGGCGTGGCCGTGAACCCCGAGGACGAGAACTTCAAGCACCTCATCGGTAAAAAGTGCATTCTGCCCATCATGAACCGGGAGATTCCCATTGTGGGCGATGAATACTGCGAGATCGGCTTCGGCACCGGCGCCGTGAAGATGACCCCCGCCCACGACCCCAATGACTTTGAGGTGGGCCTGCGGCACAATCTGGAGGTCATCCGGGTCATCGCCGACGACGGCAAGATCAACGAAAACGGCGGCCCCTACAACGGTATGGACCGCTACGAGTGCCGCAAGGCCATCGTGAAGGATCTGGAGGAGCAGGGCTATCTGGTGAAGGTGGAGCCTTACAACCACAATGTGGGCACCTGCTACCGCTGCCACAATGACGTGGAGCCCCTGATCTCTGCCCAGTGGTTCGTGAAGATGGAGCCTCTGGCCAAGGAGGCCTTGCGGGTGGTGAACGAGGGCGAAGTGAAATTTGTCCCCGAGCGCTTCTCCAAGACCTATACCAACTGGATGGAAAACTGCCATGACTGGTGCATTTCCCGTCAGCTCTGGTGGGGTCATCAGATCCCTGCGTGGACCTGCGATGACTGCGGCCACATCAACGTGAAGCGGGAAGATCCCACCGTCTGCGAACAGTGCGGCAGCACCCACCTGACCCGGGAGGAGGATGTGCTGGACACCTGGTTCTCCTCCGCCCTGTGGCCCTTCTCCACGCTGGGCTGGCCGGAGCAGACCGCCGACCTGAACTACTGGTATCCCACCAGCGTCATGGTCACCGGCTATGACATCATTTTCTTCTGGGTGGCCCGAATGATCTTCTCCGGCTGCGAGCAGATGAAGAAGATCCCCTTCCACACCGTTTTGATCCATGGCCTGGTGCGGGATGACAAGGGCCGCAAGATGTCTAAGTCTCTGGGCAACGGCATCGACCCCCTGGAAATGGCGGAAAAGTACGGCGCGGACGCGCTGCGCTTCAACCTCATCACCGGCAACTCCCCCGGCAACGACACCCGGTTCTACACCGAAAAGTGCGAGGCTATGCGGAACTTCGCCAATAAGATCTGGAACGCCAGCCGCTTCGTGATGATGAACCTCACCATCGACCGTTACGACCTGCCCGCCGCCGACAAGCTGGAGCGGGAGGACAAGTGGGTCCTCAGCAAGCTGAACCGGCTGGTGAAGGAGGTCACCGAGAATCTGGACAGCTTCGAGATCGGTGTGGCCTCCGCCAAGGTCTATGACTTCATCTGGGACACCTACTGCGACTGGTATATCGAACTGACCAAGACCCGGCTGAACGGCACAGACGAGGACGCCAAGCTGACCGCACAGAACGTGCTCTGCTACGTTCTGGTGACGCTGCTGAAGCTGCTGCATCCCTTCATGCCCTTCATTACCGAGGAGATCTATCAGGCTCTTCCCAAGTGCGACGGCGCTGAGGACATCCTGATGACCGCCCAGTGGCCGGAGTACACGGAGACTCTGAGCTTCCCGGCGGAGGAGAGCGCTATGGAGGCCGTTATGGACCTGATCCGGGCCATCCGCGCCCGCCGGGCCGAGATGAACGTGCCCCCCTCCAAGAAGGCGGAGCTGATGATCGTCACCGATCAGGCGGAGCCGTATCAGCAGGGCCTGCACTTCATCCAGCGTCTGGCCTACGCCAGCAACGTCACCTTCCCGGAGACCGCTCCGGCGGATGTGACCGGCCTTGTCAGCGTGGTGACCCACGACGCCACCGCCTACCTGCCCCTCAGCGAGCTGGTGGATCTGGCGGCGGAGCGGGAGCGCATTGCCAAGGAGCTGGAAAAGGCGAAGAACGGCCTGCGGATCACCGAAGGCAAGCTGGCCAATGAGAAATTCGTGGCCCACGCTCCCGAAAATGTGGTGAACGCCGAGCGAGAGAAGGTTGCCAAATATCAGGAGCTCATCGCCAAGCTGGAGGAATCCGCCAAGGCCATGGCCTGAGCCTAAATACCGAACCGACCCAAAGCATCCACCCGCCCGGCGGGTGGATGTGAGACTGTCGATAAAGTAGTAAATTCTCCGCAACGGTAAGGAAGGGTGTGCGCGGGAAACCCAAGAGGGGTGTCCCGCGCCATTAAAATCCTAAGTTTTCAGAACTTTTATGAAGTTCTGAAAACTTGCTCAGCGGGGAGAAAAGACTTTTTCGACACGCTGGCATCCACCCGCTCGGCGGGTGGATGTTTTTTTCTGCGTGCCCGCCTAAAGACAGAGGGAAAAATTGATAATTTCCGTCAGTTTGCCGGGGCGCAGAAATGCGTTGGAGCAATGGGCGGGCCTCTTGTGAAAATAGACCCTTGACAGGTGGAGAAACCCGTGATATCATATCGAAAGTTTAGAGATTTTTAGAAAAGGAGCGATGAACGTGACGTTGGTACTGAACAATGCGAAGGTATTCCGCAGCGGCGTTTTCTCCCGGAGCAGTGTTTCCATTTCTTTGGGCAATGGTGTTTCCCGAGGCGGTACTATTTCCACTATGGATGCTTCTTCTTTCGTGATTTTACCCGGTTTCGTTGATGTGCATGTGCATCTTCGGGAGCCGGGTTTTTCTTATAAGGAGACCATCCGTACCGGCTCTTTAGCGGCGGCCCACGGCGGCTATACCACCGTATGCGCCATGCCGAACCTGAATCCGGTGCCGGACAGCATGGAGACCTTGCAGCTGGAGCTGGACGCCATACAGAAGGACGCCGTGATCCGGGTCCTGCCCTATGGGGCGATCACGAAAGGCGAGCAGGGCGGGGAACTGGCGGACTTGGACGCCATGGCCCCCTATGTGGTGGCCTTCTCCGATGACGGAAAGGGCGTTCAGGACCGCGACATGATGCGCCGCGCCATGATGGAGGCCAAGCGCCTGGGCAAGCTGATCGTGGCCCACTGCGAGGACAATTCCCTCCTGCGGGGCGGCTATATCCATGACGGTGCCTATGCCAAGGCCCACGGCCACAGGGGCATCTGCTCCGAGAGCGAGTGGCGGCCCATCCAGCGGGATCTGGAGCTGGTGCGGGAGACGGGCTGCGGCTATCACGTCTGCCACATCTCCACCAAGGAGAGTGTGGACCTGATCCGCAAGGCCAAGGCCGAGGGTCTGAACGTCACCTGTGAGACCGGTCCTCACTACCTGCTGCTGGATGACTCCTGCTTGCAGGAGGACGGCCGTTTCAAAATGAATCCGCCTCTGCGCGATAAGAGAGACCGGGAGGCTCTGTTGGAAGGCCTGGCGGACGGCACCATCGACATGATCGCCACGGACCATGCCCCTCACAGTGCCGAGGAAAAAGGCCGCGGACTGGAAAAAAGCGCAATGGGCATTGTAGGACTGGAAACGGCGTTCCCGTTGTTGTATACTGAACTTGTGAAGCCCGGCGTCATCTCTATGGAACGGCTGATGGAACTGCTCCACGATGCTCCCTGCCGCCGCTTCAACATCCCGACAGACACCGGTTTTACTGTGTTCGACCTGAATGACACCTATCGGATCGACCCGGCAGACTTTCTCTCCATGGGCAAGGCAACGCCCTTTACAGGATGGGAGGTCCAAGGCCGCTGCCTGCTGACAGCAGCAGGCGAAACGGCTGTCTGGTATGATGCAGACCGTCTGCTGAAAGGAGAATGATTGTGAAGCAAACAACCTTGACGGTGACTGAAAACACAAGGCTGGCCGATGGGATCTACCGTCTGCGGCTGGCGGGGGACACCTCTGCCATCACCGCCCCCGGCCAGTTCGTGAATCTGAAGCTCTCTGGCTTTTTCCTCCGCCGTCCCATCTCCGTGTGCGACTGGGAGAACGGAGAATTGACGCTTATTTATAAAGTCTTGGGCCACGGCACCGAGGCCATGACGGGCATGGCTCCCGGCACGGAACTGGATGTGCTGACAGGTCTTGGCAACGGCTACGATGTGTCCCGCAGCGGGGAACACCCCCTGCTGGTGGGCGGCGGCGTGGGCATCCCGCCGCTGTACGGCCTTGCCAAGCGGTTGGTCGCTCAGGGCAAGCGCATCACCGCGGTGCTGGGTTTCAACCGGGAATCCGAGATCTTTTTAGCGGAGGAGTTCCGGGCGCTGGGGGTGGAGGTCATCATCGCCACCGCCGACGGCAGCGCCGGCCTCAAGGGCCTTGTGACCGACGGCATGGCCGCCGTGTCCGACTACACCTATCTCTATACCTGCGGTCCGGAGCCGATGCTGAAGGCGGTATACAGCGCCTGCAAGACCTCCGGCCAGTTCAGCTTTGAGGAGCGGATGGGCTGCGGCTTCGGGGCCTGCATGGGCTGCTCCTGCAAAACGAAATACGGCAATAAGCGGATCTGCAAGGACGGCCCCGTGCTGGAAAAGGAGGAGATCGTATGGTGAATACAAAAGTGACCCTCTGCGGCATTGAGATGGACAACCCCATTATCCCCGCCAGCGGCACCTTCGGCTTTGGCTATGAGTTTGCGGAGCTGTACGACATCAATATGCTGGGCACCTTTTCTTTCAAGGGTACGACCCGGGAGCCCCGCTTCGGAAACCCCACCCCCCGCATCGCGGAGTATGCCGGCGGACTGCTGAATGCTGTGGGCCTGCAAAACCCCGGTGTGGACGCGGTGATCGAAACGGAGCTGCCGAAGCTCAAGCAGGTATTTCACAAGCCGGTGATGGCGAATATCAGCGGCTTTTCCGTGGCGGAATACGCCGAGGTCTGCGAGAAGCTGGACGCCCAGGAGCAGGTGGGCTGGCTGGAGGTCAATATCTCCTGCCCCAACGTCCACGGCGGCGGCGCGGCCTTCGGCGCGGATCCCAAGTCCGCAGCCGAGGTGACGAAGGCCGTCCGGGCGGTGACGAAAAAGCCCATCATTTTGAAGCTGTCCCCCACGGCGGCCAACATCGCCGCCGTTGCCAAGGCCTGCGAGGATGAGGGCGCCGACGGCGTGAGCCTCATCAACACCATGCCGGGTATGCGGATCGATCTGAAGCGCCGCCGCCCGCTGCTGGCCAACACCACCGGCGGTATGTCCGGCCCGGGGATGTTCCCGCTGGCAGTGCGGATGGTGTATCAGGTCTACGAGGCGGTGTCCATCCCCATCGTGGGCATGGGCGGCGTCACCACGGTGGAGGACGTCATCGAGCTGATGCTGGCGGGCGCCACCGCCGTCGGCGTGGGCGCGGCGAACCTTGTGGAGCCGTATGCCTGCAAGACCATTATCGAAGATCTGCCTGCCGTGATGGAACGGTACGGCATGGAAAATCTGACAGAGATCATAGGAGGAGCACATCATGGGTAAAGACGTTATCGTTGCGCTGGACTTTGACAGCAAGGAAAAAACACTGGCATTTCTGGACCGCTTCACGGAGGAAAAGCCCTTTGTGAAGATCGGCATGGAGCTGTTCTACGCCGAAGGCCCCTCCATCGTCCGGGAGATCCGGGCCCGGGGCCACAAGATCTTCCTGGATCTCAAGCTGCATGACATTCCCAACACCGTGAAAAAGGCTATGGCGGCTCTCTCCGCACTGGATGTGGACCTAGTGAACGTCCATGCCGCCGGCACCGGCGCCATGATGTCCGCCGCTCTGGCGGGTCTGACCCGTCCGGATGGTACCCGCCCGCTGCTGATTGCTGTGACCCAGCTGACCTCCACGGATCAGGACATGCTGGAAAAAGAGCTGTGGATCGAAAAGCCCATTGCCGAAGTGGTGATGCACTATGCGGAGATCGCCTCCATCGTGGGACTGGACGGCGTGGTGTGCTCTCCCCTGGAGGCAGGCGCGGTCCACGAGCGCTGCGGCAAGAACTTCCTCACCGTGACCCCCGGCGTCCGCTTTGCTGACGGAGATGTGGGCGACCAGAAGCGGGTCACCACGCCGGCCAAGGCCAAGGAGCTTGGCTCCGACTACATCGTGGTGGGCCGTCCCATCACCCAGGCGGAGGACCCCGTGGCTGCCTACCGCCGCTGCGTGGCGGAGTTCGTGGGCTGAGCCGCGAAACGGAAACGATTGGATCAACAAAAAAATTGACATAAAGGAGAACAAACTATGGACAGCATCAATGTGCGCGTTGCCAAGCGTCTGCTGGAGATCAAGGCGGTCTTTCTCCGCCCTCAGGAGCCCTTTACCTGGGCCAGCGGCATCAAGAGCCCTATCTACTGCGATAACCGGCTGATCCTCACCGCTCCGGAGGCCCGGAACGAGGTGGAGCAGGCCATCGCCGATACCGTGAAGCGGGAGTACCCGGAGGCGGAGGTGCTGATGGGCACCGCCACCGCCGGCATCGCCCACGCCGCCATTGCCGCCCACCTGCTGGGCCTGCCTATGGGCTATGTCCGTTCCGGCAATAAGGACCACGGCCGTCAGAACCGCATCGAAGGCCGTCTGGACAAGGGCGAGAAGGTCGTGGTCGTCGAGGATCTGATCTCCACCGGCGGCAGCGTGCTGGAAACCGTGGAAGCCCTGCGGGAAGCAGGCGCTGAGGTGCTGGGCGTGGTGAGCATCTTCACCTACGGCATGAAGAAGGGCGTGGAGCGCATGGCCGAGGCCGGCGTGAAGAACATGAGCCTGACGAACCTGGACACCATCGCTCAGGTCGGCGCGGAGGAAGGCTATATCGCGCCGGAGGACGTGGCTCGTCTGCTGAAATTCCGGGACAATCCGTCTGACGAAAGCTGGATCAATGGAGGGGAAAACTGATATGGAAAATTTGATCGACATTATGCAGCTCTCCACCGAGGAGATCGACGAGCTGGTAAAAACGGGCTGCGATATTATGGAGCATCCCGCCGAATATGCCCATAAGTGCGACGGCAGGATCCTGGCAACGCTGTTTTTTGAGCCTTCCACCCGTACCCGCCTGAGCTTTGAGAGCGCCATGCTGTCTCTGGGCGGACAGGTGCTGGGCTTTTCCTCCGCCGCCAGCTCCTCCGCCTCTAAGGGCGAGAGCGTGGCGGACACCATCCGGGTGGTCAGCGCCTACTGCGACATCATCGCCATGCGCCACCCCAAGGAGGGCGCGCCTCTGGTGGCAACGCAGCACTCCTTGGTGCCGGTGATCAACGCCGGTGACGGCGGCCACAACCACCCTACCCAGACCCTGACGGACCTCATCACCATCCACAAGGAAAAGGGCCATTTCGACAACCTGACCATCGGCTTCTGCGGCGACCTGAAGTTTGGCCGGACGGTCCATTCTCTGGTGGCTGCCATGAGCCGCTACACCGGCGTCCGGTTCGTGTTTGTCTCCCCGGAGGAGCTGAAGCTGCCCCGCTATGTCAAGGA
>ERZ856578.1901-NODE-1901-length-36665-cov-4.439160_pt1 | contig 36665 bp, 33 predicted proteins | sample MGYA00514384_ERZ856578 | MGnify/ENA primary metagenome ERZ856578 (study PRJEB29103, sample SAMN06111958) | human gut metagenome | biome: human gut; feature: ankylosing spondylitis patient; material: healthy_person | host: Homo sapiens | place: China:Hangzhou...
CCCGAATTTCGCGGCGTCGACGTGCGTCTTCAAGAACTGAGGGTCGAGGTCTTCGATCAAAAAGAATTTGCCCTGCCTGTCGACCATCGGCTGGTTCTTGAACGCGCGGACGACCATGCAGAGCGGCGGGATGCCGGAGGCCTGCGATTCGGAAACCCCGTCGGTGGGCGGCAGCGACCGGGTGGATACGTCGATATTCGACGGGTTCGACTATGTGGCACTAGGGCATCTGCACGGGCCGCAGAAGATGGGACGCGACACCATCCGCTACGCAGGATCCCCACTGAAATACTCCCTGTCCGAAACCGGCCATCACAAGAGCTTCGCGGTGGTCACACTGGAGGAAAAGGGCACCGTCGGCGTGGAGCTGGTGCCCTTCCGCCCCTCCCGCGACCTGCGCCGCATAAAAGGGGAACTGCCGGAACTGATCGCGGCGGGTGAAACTGATCCGCGGCGGGAAGACTACGTATGGGCGGTGCTCACGGGAGAGCCGGTGCTCGACCCGGCCGCACGGCTCCGGCGGGTATATCCCAACCTGCTCCATGTGCAGGCTGAAGGAGCTCCGGGAACTGGGGAGCCGCTGCCCGGGACGGGCGAGGCAGTGCCCCGGGCGACGGAGGAGGAGCTGTTTGCGTCTTTTTTCGAATCGGTCTGCGGCAGGGGATTGGACCCCGGGCAGGAAAAGGCGGCAGCGTCGGTTTTCGCCCGCCTGCGGGAACATCCGCATTGATCCAACGATACAGCCAAAGGATGGATTGACCATGTTGACGATACGCAAATGGAGTCCCGGGGGATCCTTCGAAACCGGGGCCGGAGCCGCGGCGAGAGCCGTTGCACTGGGGATATTCGACGGGGTGCATCTCGGCCATCGGGCGGTGATTTCCAAAGCCACGGGGGTGGAGACGCCGGAGGGGATGCTGCGCGCCGCGGTGTTCACCTTTTCCCAATCCCCTTGGGCGTTGCCGAAGGACAGCGCGTGGGAGCTGCTCTCCCCCGCTCAAAAGATCAAGGCACTCGAGAGCCTGGGGGTGGAGGAGATGCTCCTCGCGGATTTCGAGCAGATCCGGGATATGTCCCCCGCGGCGTTTGTGGCGGAGGTCCTCGACGCCTCGCTCCACGCCAAACGGGTGTGCTGCGGCTTCAATTACCGGTTCGGGAAAAACGGGGCGGGCGACGCGGCCCTGCTCGCCCGATTGTGCGGGGAAAGGGGCATCGAAGCGGTGACGGTACCGCCTGTCGAGGTGGACGGACGGCCGGTCAGTGCCAGCCGGATCCGCCGTCTCATCGAGGCCGGAGAAGTCAAGGAAGCCGCCCGGCTGCTCGGCCGGCCCTTTACGCTGGATTTCAACGTCGTGGGAGGACAGAAGCTGGGCCGGCTGCTCGGTACCCCCACCATCAACCAGCCCCTGCCCGCCCATTTTGTCCGCCCGCGGTTTGGGGTGTACGCCTCGAGCGTGGAGGTGGACGGACGGGTGACCCACGGGGTGACCAACATCGGCGTGCGGCCGACCGTGGGGGCCGACGCCCCCCTGGCCGAAACCTGGATCGCGGATTTCACCGGGGATCTGTATGGAAAAGCCGTGCCGGTGTCCCTGGTGCAGTTTCTCCGGCCGGAGCAGAAATTCGAGTCGGTGGAGGAGCTGCAGCGGCAGATCCTGCGGGACGGCCGGGAGGCCCGCAGGGCGGTGCTCGGGGACAGCGCGGCCGAGATCCGGGCCGTGCTCTTCGATTTCGACGACACCTTGCAGGACCGGTCGCGGGCTTTCGATAAATTTACGGCTTTTTTCATGGACAAATATTTCCCCCATCTGTCCGGGGAAGAGAAAGCCCGCCGGGGAATCGAGATGCGGGAGCGGAACAATGGGGGATATGTCAATTATATCGACTATTTCGCCTCTCTCGTGGAGAGCTGGCGCTGGGAGGGTGCGCCCGAGGTGGGAGACCTGTACCGGGAGTTCCAGTTCCGTTTTCCCGAGTGCTCCACCCTGTTCCCCGAGACAAAAGAGGTGCTCACCGAGCTGCGGCGGCGGGGGTTCCTGCTCGGAATCGTCACCAACGGCCCCTCCATCCAACAAAACCGGAAGCTGGATGTGGCGGGCCTGCGGCCCTTCGTGGATCTATGCATGGTGTCCGGGGACGAGCAGGTCCATAAGCCCGACCCCGAAATATTCCGCCGGGCCGCCTCCCGTCTGGGGGTGGCCTGCGGGAGCTGCCTGTATGTGGGGGATCATCCGGTCAACGACATAGAGGGCGCGGCGGCTGCCGGCATGCGGCCTGTGTATATCAATGCCGCGCGGCGGGATTTCCATCCCGACAACGTTATCGAGATCCACTCGTTGCGGGAGCTGCTGGACGTGGTGTGAGCCGGGCCCTTTTCAGTCTATATGTTTTTGTGCCGCTGGGCAGGATGGGGTGGCGCAGTCCCTCCGTTTCCCGGGCCGGTATGGCCTCCTGCAGTTTTGACGGCGCCATGGACGGCACCGCCCCCAAAAACAGGCACATCATAAATCGAATCGATAAAGGGCGGGCCGTTTGAGACTTTTGCGCAGACCGGTTGCATTTTTTACCGAAATCCTGTATACTAAGAATACAACGCCGCGTGCCTTGGGGCATACAGGCGGGCGGGTCCTGTGCGACGGAGCGCCGTGAACCATGTCAGGCGGGGAACCGAGCAGCATTAAGCGGTTTGTACCCGTGCGCCGCAGGAAACCTGTCCGTCTGTATGCCCGAAAGCGTGAGGCGTTTTTTGCGCCGCCCTGACTTCCGCCCGAAAGGAGGCCTCCCATGTATCAGGTGCTTTACCGGAAATGGCGTTCGCAAACCTTTGACGAGGTTTACGGGCAGCCCCATGTCACCGCCGCCCTCAAAAACGAGCTGAAAACCGGCCGTCTGGCCCACGCGTATCTGTTCACCGGCTCCAGGGGGACGGGCAAGACCTCCTGCGCCAAAATTCTGGCCAAAGCGGTCAATTGCCTGCATCCTGTGGACGGGGAACCCTGCAACGACTGTGAAATCTGCCGTGGGATCGACTCGGGCGCCGTCACCGATGTCGCGGAGATCGACGCCGCCTCCAACAACGGCGTGGACAGCATCCGGGATCTGCGGGACGAGGTACACTACACCCCCTCCGCCGCCAAATACCGCGTCTACATCGTGGACGAGGTACATATGCTCTCGGCAGGGGCTTTCAACGCCCTGCTCAAAACCCTGGAGGAGCCTCCCGCCCATGTGATTTTCATCCTGGCGACCACCGAGGTGCACAAGCTGCCCGCCACCATCCTCTCCCGCTGCCAGCGGTTCGATTTCATCCGCATCGCCCCGGCCGATATCGCGGCGCGGCTCCGGTTCATCGCTGGGCAGGAGGGGTTCTCCGTCACCGAGGACGCGCTGCTTTTGCTGGCCCGGCTGGCGGACGGCGGAATGCGGGACGCGCTCTCCCTACTTGACCAGTGTGTCGCCCGCTCGAGGGAGATAACGGTTCCGGTCGTGGAGGAGGCCGCCGGCATGGCGGGACGGGACGCCCTGTACGACTTGTCGGCGGCGGTCCGGACCGGAGACGGCGGGGACGCCCTCTCGGTCCTCGGCAGGCTGTACGACGCCTCCCGGGATATGGAACGGCTCTGCGTCGAGCTGATCGCGTTTTACCGGGACCTGATGATTCTCAAAAGCGTGGAGGACCCTTCCGACCTCATCGTATTGTCGGATGCCGAACTGGAGAGGATGCGGGAAGAGTCCGCGCGGTATGATCTGCCGGTGATCCTTCACGCCATGGACACCCTCCAGGCGACGCTGGAACGGCTCAAGGGCGGCGTCTCCCGCCGGACTGAAATGGAATCCGCCCTTCTCCGCCTGAGCTCTCCGGAGCTGGATGTCAGTGTGCAGGGCCTGCTGCGGCGGGTCAAGGCTCTGGAAAACAGTGTGCGCGCGGGACTCGCCGCCGCGCCCGCAAACGAAACCATGGCCGAGCCGGCGCCGGATATCCGCCCGCCTCTCCGCCCGGAGCCTCCGGTATCCGTACCGGAAAGGCCGTCGCCTGCCAAGGCGGACCCAGGGCCGTCCCCGGCTGTTTCGGATACCGCAGCCGAGCCGGCCCCGCCGGTTCCGGAGGCAGCGTCCCCCGGCCCGGCGGAACAGCCCTTTGCCCAGTGGGCGGATGTGCTTGAACAGCTATCATCGGCCTGTCCCCCCCTCTACGGCGTATTGGCGGGATCGTCCGCCCTGCTGCGGGGGGACGCCGTCGTCATCCTGACCAACAACGACATGCTGCGCACCCTCGTTGCCTCGGACGGCAACAAAGCCGTGCTCGCGGGGGCCATCCGTGCGGTTACGGGCCGCAAATACCGGGTAGGGATCCGCAAGCCTGAGGAACCGAAGGCCGCGACCCCTTCCGGCGATGATCCGTTAACAGGGTTCCTGCGCTCCAGCCGGGCGCTGGGCGTGGAAATCCAGATTAAAGATGAAATTTAAGATAAGGCAGGGATTACCGTATGAAAGCGAGATTGCCCGAAGGCATGGGCCGCGGCCCTGGAAACATGCAGAGCATGCTCCGTCAGGCACAGAAAATGCAGGAGGATATGGCCAAGCTCCAGGAGGAGCTTGACGCCCGGGAGTACACCGCCCGTTCAGGCGGCGGCGCCGTCACCGCCGTAGTGGACGGCAAGCATAGGCTGAAAACTCTGGAGATCCAGCCCGAGGTGGTGGATCCCGAGGATACGGAAATGCTCGCCGACCTGGTGATAGCCGCTGTCAACGAGGCGGTCCGTCAGGCGGCAGAGACCTCCGAGGCCGAAATGTCCAAGGTGACCGGCGGCATGAACCTGCCGGGGATGTTCTAAGCTTTCCGACCACACGGCTTGCGGGGGCCGGCCGTTCGCCGCCCTTCCGCGTGCCCGGCAGACATTATATTAAAGGCAGGTAGATTCCATGTCGTATTCTGTGCCGCCCCTGGCGCGGCTGGTCGAACAGCTCGAGCGGCTGCCGGGTATCGGCCATAAATCGGCCCAGCGGCTGGCGTTCTTCATTCTGGAGCTGCCGGATGAAGCGGCGGGGGATTTTGTCTCGGCCATCACCGAGGCCCGGGAGAAGCTCCATGAGTGCGCGGTCTGCTGCGATTTGACCGACCAGGAGCTCTGCCCGGTCTGCCGGTCTGCCGAGCGGGACGAAACCACCGTGTGTGTGGTGGAGGATCCCCGGGACGTTATGGCGCTCGAACGCACAAGGGAATACAACGGGCTCTACCACGTGCTGCACGGCGCCATCTCGCCCATGGACGGCATCGGGCCCGATCGGCTGCGGATCAAGCAGCTCCTTACCCGGATCGCGGAAAAACCGATCGCCGAGGTGATTATGGCGACCAACCCCACCGTGGAGGGGGAGGCCACCGCCATGTATCTCGGCCGGCTGCTCAAGCCCTTTGAGGTGCGGGTGACCCGGCTTGCCTACGGCATACCGGTCGGCGGCGATCTGGAATACGCCGACGAAGTGACCCTGCGCCGGTCCCTGGAAGGACGCAACGAGCTCTGAAATGGAGAGCTACGGCGGGCAGATGCCCCGGGTATACCGGCCCCAAAAATCCATTCTTAAGGACGTGAATACCCGGTGAACTTGGATGAGATCATCGACCGGACGGGGACAAACTCCCTGAAATACGACTTCAAGCAGGAACATGGCATGCCGGAGGACATCCTCCCCATGTGGGTGGCGGACATGGATTTCCGGGCTCCTGCCCCGGTGCTCGATGCGGTAAAGAAGGCGGCGGACCACGGCATCTTCGGATACAGCGAAGCCGGATCCGGGTATTTTGAGGCACTGCATCGTTGGTTTTCCGTCCATTACGGATGGGAGGTCCGGCCGGAATGGCTGGTCAAAACGCCTGGTGTGGTATATGCCCTGGCGGCCTCGGTGCGGGCCTATACCGCGCCAGGCGACGGCGTACTCATCCAGCAGCCGGTCTATTATCCCTTTGCCCAGGTGATAGAGGACAACGGCCGACGGCTCTGCAACTGCCCCCTTCTGTACGAAAACGGCCGGTACCGGATGGATTTCGCCGCATTGGAGGCCGCCATTGTCCGGGAAAAGGTTACCCTGACCCTGCTGTGCAATCCTCACAACCCGGTCGGCCGGGTGTGGACCGATGAGGAGCTGCTCGCCTTTGGGGATCTCTGCCTGCGGCACGGCGTCCGGATCGTTTCGGACGAGATCCACGCCGATTTTACCTTTGAGGGACACCGGCACCGGCCGATCGCCAGCCTCTCCCCCGCGCTTTCGGAGAGGACGGTGACCTGTACCGCTCCCAGCAAGACCTTCAATCTAGCGGGCCTTCAGGTTTCCAACATCTGGATTCCCGGAAACGATATGCGGGGCGCTTTCCGGAGGGAAATGGCCGCCTCCGGTGTGGAACTGGTCAACACCCTGGGCCTCGTTGCCGCTAAAGCGGCGTACGAACAGGGGGAACCCTGGCTTCGAGAAGTCAAGGCCTATATTGCCGCGAACCGCGATCTCTTCCGGAACCATCTCGCCGCCCATCTGCCTCACGCCCGCCTGGTGGAACCGGAAGGGACCTATCTGCTCTGGGTGGATTTCCGTGCCTACGGGCTCTCCCATGACGAGCTGACCTGCCGTATTGTGGACAAAGCCCGGCTCTGGCTGGACGACGGTTCCATCTTCGGCCCGGCCGGGGATGGGTTCCAGCGCTTCAATATCGCCTGTCCTCGCGCCACGCTCACCGATGCGCTCGGACGTTTGGCCGGTGCCTTCCATGAACTGGAAGACTCCGTCCGCACGGCCTGACTCCCTGCCCGGACGTTCTAAAAAATCCCGTATGGCGAAGACTCGTCATACGGGATTCTGCATATCGGCCGAATGACGCCCGGGGTCTCCGGCCGCAAGGCCCACCCGGGCCGGTGTTCATAAAATCCCGGCATAAATTCCGCCATACGGCAAACCCGATGAAACCGGCAAGCGTCTCCCCGGCGATAAATAACCCAAAAAGGAACGGGGGGCGGGTGTTTACAAAACCCGGCTCGAAATGGTATACTGGATCCGTTCCGCACTGCGGCGGGATGAATCGGATAAAAGAATGGTGGTATCGCGGCTATGGACAAGATTCAAATGCACACCCCCCTCGTGGAGATGGACGGGGATGAAATGACCCGCATCCTGTGGCAGGCCATCAAGGAAACCCTGCTGCTGCCCTTTGTGGATCTGAAATGCGACTATTACGACCTGGGGCTGCCCCATCGGGACGAGACAAATGACCAGGTGACGGTGGACGCGGCCAGGGCAATCCAGAAATACGGAGTGGGCGTCAAATGCGCCACCATTACCCCTAACGCCCAGCGGGTCGAGGAATACGGCCTCAAACAAATGTGGAAAAGCCCCAACGGCACCATCCGGGCCATCCTGGACGGTACGGTGTTCCGTACCCCTGTGGTTGTGGATGGGATCCGGCCAAGCGTCTCCACCTGGAAAAAACCCATTACCATCGCCCGCCACGCCTACGGCGACATCTATAAAAACAGCGAGCTGTATGTGGACGGCACCGCCAAGGCCGAGCTGGCCGTAACCTATCCAGACGGCCGTGAGGAGCGGCGGCTCATCCACGACTTTGCCGGGCCCGGCGTGCTCATGGGAATGCACAATACCGACGCCTCCATCGAGAGCTTTGCCCGCTCCTGTTTCACCTATGCCCTGTCGGTCGGACAGGACCTCTGGTTTTCCACCAAGGACACCATCTCTAAGACGTATGACCACCGGTTCAAGGACATCTTCGCCGAACTGTATGAATCCGAATACCGTGCGGCGTTTGAAAACGCGGGCATTTCCTATTTCTACACCCTCATCGACGACGCTGTGGCGCGGGTCATCCGGTCGGAGGGCGGTTTCATCTGGGCCTGCAAAAACTATGACGGCGACGTGATGAGCGATATGGTCGCCACGGCGTTCGGCTCCCTCGCCATGATGACCAGCGTACTGGTCTCCCCCGACGGTAAGTATGAGTACGAAGCGGCCCACGGCACCGTCACCCGCCACTATTACAGGCATCTCAAAGGGGAGCCCACCTCCACCAACAGCGTAGCTACGATTTTTGCGTGGTCGGGCGCGCTGCGCAAGCGGGCGGAGCTGGACGGTTTGGAGGATCTTCGCGCTTTTGCCGACCGGCTGGAGGCTGCCACCATCCGCACCATCGAGGAGGGCGTCATGACCGGCGACCTGTACGCGCTCTCTGCCCTGCCGGACAAAAAACGGGTGGATTCCCTGCCCTTCCTGCGGGAGGTCGCGGCACGGCTGGCTAAATAAGACCTCGTTGAGGGACATGCGATAAAACAGGAGATAGGCGCTTGCGGCCGCCTATCTCCTGTTTTTTCCATGGGCAAATGGGGTAGTATTAATGGGCGTATGACAAACAATAGGATGGTGTGCAGATTAAACGGCAAAATCCTTCCCGCGGGAAAGAATGGAAGCCGCCCTCTTCAGAAAAGGATGCGGCAGAGGTCGCGGATGGGTCCCGGCCCTCATAACGAGAAACGGCAGACGCCCGGGCGTCTGTTTTTCTTTTTCGCCGTTTTGCGCCGCCAGCCGGAAAAGAACGGAAGCGGAATTGTCGTGTTTTTTGCATATTTTATGGAAAGGGACGGTTGAACCGGACACAACGCCATACAGAGGGGTGATACAGCGATATGATGGGGAACGTCTACGGATATATCCGGGTGTCCAGCACGGACCAAAATGAGGACAGGCAGCTCATTGCCATGCAGAAGATGGAGGTGCAGAAGAAAAATCTGTATATTGACAAACAGTCGGGTAAGGACTTCGATCGGCCGCAATACAAACGGCTGGTCAAGCGGCTGAAGAGGGGGGATTTGCTTTATGTCATGAGCATCGACCGCCTAGGCCGCAACTATGAGGACATCCAACAGCAGTGGCGCATCTTGACCAAAGAAAGAGGGGTGGATATCTGTGTCATCGACATGCCGCTGTTGGATACCCGGCACGGACGCAACCTGATGGGGACGTTTATCGCCGACTTGGTTTTGCAGATTTTATCGTTTGTGGCCCAGAATGAGAGGGAAAGCATCCGCAAACGGCAGGCAGAGGGCATTGCAGCAGCAAAGATACGCGGGGTCAGATTCGGACGCCCCGCCCGGCCTCTGCCCGACAATTTTGCCGAAACGCTCCGGGCGTGGAGAAGCAAAAAATAACACTCCAACAGGCAGCGGAAGCCTGCGGAATGCCGGCCGGCACGTTTTATTCCAAAGCGGTCCGATTTGAAGAAGCGAGTGGAAAGAGTTTGTAAATCCGTTCGAAAAAGTGTACTTTTATAAAAGTGTACTTTTAAAAATACGATCACGGCTTCTGTCTTTCATAGTTTACTACATATATCGGCGACTTTCAAGCTTTATATTTGCTTTCTTTCTAATATTTTCCAAATTTGTTCTGCGTTTGAAAAAGTACACTTTATCAAAATGATGAGGTTAGAAAGGGGAGATGACGGCCATTTCTGTTCGGAATGTGACAAACGATCGGCTTCAAAAAAGTTAGGAGGTTTTTCTTTTGAAGAAAAAGGCAAAGCTGCTGGCAATCGTCCTTTCGGTGGCCATGGCAGTGAGTCTGATTCCTGTCACCATTTTCGCACTTGACAACCCCACCCTGACGGTGTCGACACCCGACACCTTTGTTGTCGGTGAACCGGCTGAATTCACCGTCTCCACCACCCGCGGCGACGACGCCGGCACCATGGTCAAGGGTGTCTTCACCTATGACGCTACCAAGGTTGAGAAGCTCGAGTATTTTGATACGGCCGATAACACCTGGCGTGACCTCACCGGCAACTCCTTTGGTCCCGCCGCCGGGTTCCCGCTCTCCGACGCCACCAGCAGGTTCCGTGTCACCTTCAAGGAGTCCGGCACCTTCAACGTCACCATCCAGCTTGTCGCGGTTGACGGCGGAGACGTGATCCTGGAGGACACCGTTTCCTTCAAGAGCAAAGTGGCCCCCACCCTGACGGTCACCAAGCCCGACACCTTCACCGTCGGTGAGGCCGTGGAATACTCCGTCTCCACCACCGGCGGCAGCAAGGCCGGCACCATGGTCAAGGGTGTCTTCACCTATGACGCTACCAAGGTTGAGAAGCTCGAGTACCTTGAAACCCAGGACGGCAAATGGTACGAGCTGACCGGCGATTCCTTTGGGCCGGCCGCCGGATTCCCCTTGATGGACGCCACCAGCAAGTTCCGTGTCACCTTCAAGGAGGCCGGTGAATTCGATGTCAACATCAAAATTGTCGCGGTCGACGGCGGAGACGTGATCCTGGAGGACACTATCGATTTCGTCAGCGTCGAGCCGGCTCACGTCCATGCGGCCGAGAAGACCGAGGCCAAGGCCGCCACCTGCACCGAGGCCGGCAACATCGCCTATTGGTATTGCGAGGACTGCGGCAAGTATTTCAGCGATGAGGCCCTGACCGAGGAAATCACGCTGGCCGACACCGTGATCCCGGCCACCGGCGAACCGGGCAGCCAACCCTCGGAGGAACCCTCGTCCACCCCGTCCGTGCCCAGCACTGAACCCAGTGAACCGACGGGCGACAACCCCCAAACCGGCAGCCACAGCGAACTTCTGGTGGTTCTGATGCTGTTCGCGGCGAGCGGCCTGATGGCGGGAACCGTCCTGTACACGAAAAAGAGAAAAGCCCAGTAAGTTATGCGATTAAAACACCGGCTTCCCATAGGGAAGCCGGTGTTTCGCTTGCCCTTGTTTCGGGAAGCACGGATATACGCAGTAAAACAAACAGAGCCTATCGGGGCGATAGGCTCTGTTTTCCGACGGACAGGGTTCAAAGACAGCTTTGAACCGCTATGTATATATCCCTTTACAGGCTGATTGAGTAGTTGGGCGCCTCTTTGGTGATCGAAATATCATGGGGATGGCTCTCCTTGAGCCCGGCGCCGGTGATCCGGATGAACTGCCCCTTTTCCTGCAGGGCCGCCAGTGTGGCACAGCCGCAGTAACCCATACCGGCCCGCAGGCCGCCCATGAGCTGGTAAACCGTATCGGACAGGGGGCCCTTGTAGGGCACCCGGCCCTCGACCCCTTCCGGCACCAGCTTTTTGTTATCCTCCTGGAAATACCGGTCCTTGCTGCCGTGAGACATGGCACCGAGGCTGCCCATCCCCCGGTACACCTTGAACTGGCGTCCCTGATAGATCTCGGTGTCCCCCGGGGATTCCTCGCACCCGGCCACCAAAGACCCGATCATGATGGCGTTGGCCCCGGCGGCGACCGCTTTGACAATGTCGCCGGAATATTTAATACCGCCGTCCGCGATGACCGGAACCCCATATTTCGACGCCATGCAGGCGGCGTCGTAAATCGCGGTAATCTGGGGTACCCCGATGCCCGCCACCACCCGTGTGGTACAGATGGAGCCTGGGCCGATCCCCACCTTGATGGCGTCGGCACCCGCTTCGATCAGGGCGGCCGCGGCATCGGCGGTGGCGATGTTGCCGGCGATGAGGGAGACGTCCGGGAAGGCCGCCTTGACCTTGCTGACCGCGCCCAGGATATTCTGGCTGTGGCCGTGCGCCGAGTCGAGCACCAGGGCATCCACCTGGGCCTTTACCAGCTCACCCGCCCGTTCCAATACGTCGGCGGTGGCGCCGATGGCGGCGGCGCAGAGCAGCCGTCCGTCCTTGTCGCGGGCGGAATTCGGATACTTTACCGCTTTTTCAATGTCTTTGATGGTAATGAGCCCCTTGAGCATCCCCTGCCCGTCCACGATGGGAAGCTTTTCGATCCGGTGCTGCCGCAGGATCTCCTGCGCCTGCTCGAGAGTGGTGCCGACCGGCGCCGTGACCAGATTTTCCTTGGTCATGACCTCTTCGATCCGCTGGGAGAAATCGGTGAGGAAGCGCATGTCGCGGTTGGTGAGGATCCCGACGAGCTTGCCGTCGCGGCAGACAGGCACGCCGGATATTTTGTATTTGCCCATCAGCTCATTGGCGTCCGCCACGAGATGATCGGGAGACAAAAAGAAGGGGTTGACGATCACGCCGTTTTCCGAACGCTTGACCCGGTCGACCTGGTCGGCCTGCTCCTCGATAGACATGTTCTTGTGGATTACGCCGATACCGCCCTCCCTGGCGATGGCAATGGCCATACGGGCCTCGGTAACGGTATCCATCGCCGCCGTCATCAGGGGGGTGTTCAGGGTGATGGTACGGGTCAGGCGGGTGGCCACCGACACCTCCTTGGGCAGGATGTCCGATTTGGCCGGGATGAGCAGCACGTCGTCGAAGGTCAGGCCTTCCTTGAGGAATTTTGAGGCCGCGTCCGTATTCACCATAGGGTGTACTCCTCCTTCATTTACTTCCGGTATATTGTGAAATGATTATCCTCTATTGTAACACGGTCTCCTGCCCTTCCGCAAGGGGAAAGCCGACAATTTTCGGATAAAATTCGTTTATGTATGCCAAATTCCTGCCTTACCCCCTCCGTTTTCCACTCCTCAAGCATCCAGGCGGACAACTGACGGCGGGAATGCCGCAGGCATATGGAGCGTCGGAAGTCTGGTCCGCGGCGGGGAATCTGCCTCGCGGCCGGACGGCTTTACGGCAGCCCCAGGCGGGAGAGGCTCTCCCGAAGAGCCGTCCATTCGGCCAGGGAGGCGGCGAGCGCCTCGCGGCCGGACGGCGTCAGGCTGTAATATTTGCGCGGGGGCCCCATCCCGGACGGCCGCCGCGACACGGCCGCCACGCCTTCCGCGGCGAGCCGCCGCAGGATCGCGTAAACCGAGCCCTCGTACACGTCGGGGAATTCCTCCCGTATCCGTTTCATGATTTCGTAGCCATATTCCTCCCCTTCCCGGAGCTGATACAGGATCGCGAGCTCCAGCACCCCTTTTTTCAGTTGGGTATCCATCGGCGCCTCTCCTCCCGGCCTCACGTGGCTTTCAGCGGGTTTTCCTGTCCGTAACGACGATGCTGGAGGCGATATAGTCCGGAACGCTCTTGTGTTCCCGCCCGATGGAGGCGGTGAAGATCGAGACGATCGTGGTGATCCCGCCGGTCATGCCGCCCAGCAGAAAATCCCCCACCAGCTCCCGCACGAAGATCCGTCCAGCCCCTGCCTTCCCGCCGTCCGGCGCCGCCACCCGGATCCCCATCAGGCGCTTGCCCAGGGTACGGCCGTTCCAGAGGCATTCCAGCACCGGCTTGTACAGGAGGGTGAGCAGCAGCCCGACCAGCATCACGCCGGTGAGCAGGGCCGCCTCCGCCTTGTAGGTCTCGGGGTTGATCGGGCTTCTCAGAAAAAACAGCAGAATCAGCGGAAATCCCAATTGTGGGGCCAGGATGGACAGCAGCAGGAGCAGAGGCCCGAAAGCGATAACCATAGGAGCCTCCGCCCGGACGGCGGAGCCGTCGTCCAAATGCGCCTGGATCTGCGAGGCCGCCCCACCTGTACCGGTGTCCGTTCCCGGGGATGACAGCCATACGGCCGCCGCGATCAACAGGGCCACGATCAAAAACACGGCCAGCCGGTCGATCAGATAGGCCCCCACCCGCCGACCGAACGAGGCCCGCGGTGGAAAGACGGAGGCGGGAGACGCCGCTGCGATGGGGGACGACACGACGGGCGCGGCAGGCGGCGAGACCGGGAACGCCGGCCCCTGCCCAGCCTTTTCCCCTGCCAGCATCCGCACCAGCCCGGCGGGGGACCCCAAAGCCGAGGCCACGTCTTCCTCTGACCGCCCTTCCTCCCGGCCGGATTCGAAAAATCCGGCGTATTCCGCCACGATATCCGCGGTTTCCTCCTTGGTCAGGCGTTCCTCCAGCCCGGTCTGCAGCTCCCGCAGGTATTCTTCTCTGGTCATGGAATCCTCTCCTACACTGTCGTGGTTCGTACCGTCGGCCTTATTATACACCACTACTGTTTCAAACACAATAGCTAAGAAGGGCCTTTTTTAGAATTTCACCGGCCGGGGCCGCATTCCTCTTCGCCGGCGTCACAAACAACACCCTGGCCCCCTTTGTGGTAAAGGGGGCCAGGGCGTATTCCGGCGTGGGATCAGTATTCTTTCCGCTCGAGGATCCGCACCGACAGGGAAAAGGACAGCAAGAGCCCTAAAAGCAGGATCGCCGCGGCAAAATACGGGAGGGTGGACAGAAACGCGGGAGGCAGGGCAGGCAGGGTGGTCTGCCCGTCCTGGATCACGCCGATGACCGCTCCGACCGCGAAGACGGGCACACAGCAGACCAGGATGAGCACCAGCCGGCTTTTGGTGCTGCCGAAGCGGTACAGGATGGGGAACAGCACCGCCATGAACAGGAGCACCAGCGCAAAGCTGGCCACGAGGGTCGGCCATTCCCCGCTCCAATCGGGAAGCGCGCCCCCCGCCTTGACGCCCTGGGCGACGAAGCCGACCAGGGCGATTCCCGCCGTGCCCGCGATCCAGATGATGAGCGAGGACAGATAACGGGCGAGCACCACCGCCCGTTTCGGAACCGGGGCGGCGGCCGTCAATTTATCGAAGGAGGCCTGCTCGTCATAGGCAAAGCAATTGATGGAAAACATGAACATCATCAGGGAGATAAAGGACAACGCGAAGGAGGTGTTTCCCATGAATCCCATGAACACCACCCCGAAAACCAGGATATACAGCAGCATCAGCTTGGCCTGCCGGCCCATCAGCGCCAAATCCTTGTACAAAAGACCTTTCATCCACATACCAGTCCTTTCCGGCTGAATTGGTCCGTTGGTTTACGCCGACGGACGACGGGTGAAAAACAGCATGATCTGTTCGATATCCGGCCTTTCGCTGGCAAGCCCCGGATGCCGGCGGGCGATCTCCCGCCGGCAGAGGGCCTCGAAACCGAAGCGGTTTTCTCTCACCCCGACCAGTTCCTGCCGGTCCAGCTCCGCCAGCTGCTCCGCGCTCCCTTTAATCAGGGAATAGCCGTCCCGCAGGGCGTCCTTCTCCTCGTGGAACAGGAGCTTCCCGTGGTCGATCAAAGCGATGGTATCGGCGATTTTATCCAGGTCGCTGGTGATGTGGGAGGACAGGATGATGGAATGGTCCTCCTCCTGAAGGAATTCGAGGAACATATCGAGGATCTCGTCCCGCACCAGAGGGTCGAGGCCGCCTGTGGGCTCGTCGAGCAGGAGCAGCCGGGGATGATGGCACATCGCGGTGGCGATGGAGAGCTTCATTTTCATCCCGCGGGAGAATTCCTTGAACGGCTTGCCGGCGGGCAGGCCGAACTTCTGCAGATAGTCGCGGTAGAGGGCGTCGTCCCATTTTGCGTACCAGGAGGACAGCGTCCGGCCGATCTGAAGAGGGGTGAGGAGTTCGTGAAAGCAGGGTTCATCGAACACCACGCCGATCTCCTGCTTGACGGCGCTCTCATCCTTCCGATTGTCCAGGCCGAAAACCCGGATTGTCCCCTCGTCACGGCGGATGAGGCCGAGAATGAGTTTGATGGTGGTGGATTTGCCGGCGCCGTTGGCGCCGACCAGGCCGGTGACGGTGCCCGCCTCCACATGGAAGTCCGGGATATCCAGCTGAAAACCGCCGTACCGTTTTTTCAGTCCTGTTACCTGCAATACTTCGCTCATGGCGTTTCCTCCTGTTCTGCAGAGCCTTCCGCCGGGCCGGATTCATCATAGAACAGCCCGGCGACCTCGATCAGTTCCTTGCGGGACACGCCGCCCATCCGGGCGGACGCGGCTGCGGCGGCCAGATGCTCCTCCATCCGCCTTCGATGCTCCTCCCGCAGCAGCTCCCAGTTGGCCGCGGCGACAAAGCTGCCCCGGCCCGGGACCGTGACGACAAAGCCTTCCCGTTCGAGCTCCTCGTAAGCGCGTTTGGTGGTGATCAGGCTGATGCGCAGCTCCCGGGCGAGCAGCCGCATGGAGGGCAATCCTTCCCCCTCCGCCAGTTCCCCCGCCAGGATAGCGCCCTTGATCTGGGTGACGATCTGCTCATAAATCGGGGTGTCCCCCTCGTTGCGTATGATGATGTTCACCCAATCCCCTCCCTTTTGTGCTTACTGTATATATAGTATATATACAGTATACGTGTTTGTCAAGAGGAAAATGAACCCTGTGCTCCGCCTTTCTTGAAGGGGATAGCGTATTCCCTCTTCCGCCAAAGGGGAAGGCGGGCTGTCCGCATTCTGCCGACAGCCCGCCTTTATCCAACTAGGTCAAAAGGGAGGCATCCAGTCTTATGTCCCCCTTGCGTTATCCGTATATATGTCCAACCCGACTACAGCATCCGGGTCTCATTGATGATCAATTCAAAATCAAGGCCCAGATGGGCGGCCGCGGACCGGCAGAGAGTCATGCGGGTAAGAAAAATCTCGAAATAGTCCATGACCGCGCAGATGCCGGTATCGATACGCAGGCAGAGGGTGATGCGCTTCCGTTCCCGGGCGACCGTCAGGGAGGCGTCCACAACGGCGTAGTTGACCCGGTCGTGGATATCGAAGGCCGGGCTGTCGGGCGAGGTGCGTACCCGGCTGCGCCGCACGTCACTCTTGTCCGCAAGGATGAGCGCGGCGGAAATCGGCGTGACGGCCGCAGCAGTGTGCTCGTCGTGGTTGCCGATAGCGGTGATGACGGCGGTGACCTCCGCAATGTCCATGTCCAGCTTCCGCAGGATATCAAAAGCCAGCAGTGCGCCCGACAGCGCGTGGTTGCTGCGGTTGATCGCGTTGCCGATATCGTGCATATATCCCGCGATCCGGCCCAGCTCACAGGTGCGGGGATCATATCCGAGCTGTTCGAGGATGTTCCCGGTGATATTGGAGGTCAGTCCCACATGCGCGTAGCCATGGTCGGTGAACCCGAGCACCCCCAGTGCGTGATTGCCCGCTTCGATCAGGGCGCGTACGTCGGGATTGTGGCGGATATCGTCATAGGTAATCATACAGGCGGCCTTCCCTTTTCATTGAATCAGGTATTGCGTTCCTTGAGGGCGCGGTCGGCTTCCCGCTTCATATCACGGCGGGCCGCGTCCTCCCGCTTGTCATAGAGCTTTTTTCCCCGGCAGAGGCCGAGCTGCACCTTGACCAGGGATCCCTTGAAATAGATGGACAGGGGGATCAGGGTATAACCCTGCTGCTTCATCAAACCGAAAAGCCGCATAATTTCCCGTTTATGGAGCAGCAGGCGGCGGGAGCGCAGCGGTTCCCGGTTAAAGAGATTTCCCTTTTCGTAAGGGCTGATATGCATACCGTTGACGAAAATCTCCCCGTCGTCGATGCCGCACCAGGCATCCTTGAGGTTGACACCACCCTGCCGCAGGGATTTGACCTCCGTGCCGCACAGCTCAATGCCGGCCTCTAGGGCCTCCTCCACAAAATAATCGTGGAAGGCCTTTTTGTTGGTGGCGATGGTTTTGCTCTCATGACCCGACATAAGCGGCCCACCTTTCGGTTTGAAGTTCGGCCGGTTCCACCATTACGGTGTCCGGTCCCGGACAGGTTATACATCAGACGGCGGGCCACATGTGCCGCCGCTTTTTCTGATAGGGATGCCCTGGCTTTGGATAGGAGGCGGACAAGCCCTCTTCGCTGTTTCAGGGCGCTCAAAGAGAAGGCCTCTTAAAAGCCGACCAAGGCCGTCCCTTTTAAAAATTAAGGATTTACACAGGCGCCCTTCGTTTATCCCGTGTCCACTATACCATTCCCACTGTCCCGCGTCAATCGTCTATTTTGCCTGGGCAAAACCGTCCATCCGGGCAGAGAGGGCAGTCCCCACTGAAGGATACGGTTCAGCGGGTTTCCCTGCCGCCTTAAAAAGCGCCATTTTCTGGAGGGCCGTATGGCCTATGCTTCTTGCCGGACGGAAGCTTCTGTGCTATACTGATGGAAAGCGGCGGACCAGCGCCGCGGATTTTGTGGAAAACAGGAAATGAGGCACGCGATATGGAACGGCCGGCTTTCTCCTTTGCCGACAGTCTGGCGGGCAATCCCATCATTGCCGCAGTCAAGGAGCCGGAGGGCCTTGACAGGGCCCTCGATTCCGACTGCGGGGTGATCTTCCTCCTATGCGGAGACATCTGCACCATCGGGCCGCTCGCGGCCAGGGTTTCGGGACGGGGCAAGGCCCTCTTCATCCACGCCGACCTGGTGGACGGTTTGGCAGGCCGGGAAGTGGCCGTCGATTTCATTCGGGAAAACACCGGTGCCGCCGGGATCATTTCTACCAAGCCCTCCCTGATCCGCCGGGCCAGGGAGGTGGGCCTGTCCACCGTCCAGCGGTTTTTCCTCATCGATTCCCTGGCCCTGCACAACGTCCGCAGGCTGCTGGCCCCGGAGCAGCGGCAGTTCCGTCCCGACGTGGTGGAGATCCTGCCTGGCGCCATGCCCAAAGTGCTCCGCCAGCTCACCGCCTTCAGCCCGGTCCCGGTGATCGCCGGAGGGCTGATCCATGACAAGGAGGATGTCATAGCGGCGCTGGACGCGGGCGCGGCCGCCATCTCCTCCACCGATCCGGCGATCGGGTTTTTGTAAAAATCCCGCCGGCATCCACCGAGCGCGACAAAAAGAAAGACACAGGCCGCCTATGCGCGGGCGTATCGGGAGGTGAAGACATGCCGGAGATGTGGGACATCGTGGACCAAAACGGAAACAAAACCGGACGGCTGCATGAACGGGGCAGGCCCATGCAAAAAGGGGAGTACCCTCTCTCGGTTTCCGTCTAGATTCTCAACCGGCAGGGGGAATTCTTGATTTCCAAGCGGGCACCCGCCAAAACCGCCCCCGGTATGTGGGAAACGACGGGAGGCGGCGCCGTCGCGGGTGAAAGCGGGTTGGAGGCGGCCGTGAGGGAGGTCCGGGAAGAATTGGGGATCGCGCTCCGGTCTGAAAGCGGGCGTGTTTTTACCCGGTATACGTTTCCGCACAGCGGCGGGGACGGGGCGGCCTTCATCGAGGTTTGGGTTTTCGCTCACGAGTGCGCCCTGTCGTCGGTGAGACTCCAGCCGGAGGAAACCTGCGACGCCATGTGGGCGTCTCCGGCGGTGATAAAGCGGATGATCCGGGAGGGGCGCTTCACCGCGTATTCGTACATGGAAGAATTGCTGGACGCGGCATCTGCCTGGCGGGAGCCGTGAACCCCTGTCCCTCCGCCTCCCGTGGGGGGCATATCCAGTCCGATGGACGGCTCTCCGCCGTCACAAGCATATCGAAAGGCTGGCAACGCCAGGAAAGGATCTGATTATCCGATGAAACCGTATATCCTAGCCCTGGATCAGGGCACTACCAGCTCCCGTGCCATCCTGTTCGACCGACGGCAGCAGGTGGTGGGCTGCGCGCAAAAGGAGTTTACCCAGATCTATCCCCAGGCCGGCTGGGTGGAACACGACGCCGAGGAAATCTACGGTTCCCAGTGGGAGGTGTTGGGCCGGGTCCTGCGGGAGGCCGGTATTTCGGCCGCCGAGGTGGCCGCCATCGGCATCACCAACCAGCGGGAAACCACCATCGTCTGGGACAAGGCGACCGGCCGCCCCATCCACAACGCCATCGTCTGGCAATGCCGCCGCACCGCGCCCCAATGCGAGAAGATGAAAGAGGACGGGTGCGAAGGCTATGTCCGGGACAATACCGGCCTGCTCATTGACGCCTATTTTTCCGCCACCAAGGTCAAATGGTTGCTCGACAATATCCCGGGCGCCCGGGACCGGGCAAAACGGGGGGAGCTGCTGTTTGGGACAGTGGACACTTGGCTGATTTGGCGGCTCACCGGTGGAAAGGTCCATGCCACCGACTACACCAACGCCTCCCGTACCATGCTCTTCAACATCCGCACCCTGGATTGGGATGACAATATTTTATACGAATTGGATATTCAAAGATGTATGCTACCAAAAGTATATCCCTCTTCCCATATTTACGGTACCACGGTAGTGGAGGGGACGGAAATCCCCATCGCCGCCGCAGCGGGGGATCAGCAAGCGGCGCTGTTCGGGCAGGCCTGCTTCGACAAGGGAGACGTGAAAAACACCTATGGCACCGGCTGTTTTCTGCTGATGCATCTCGGGCAGGAGTTCTGCCTGAGCCGGAACGGCCTGATCACCACATTGGCGGCGGGGACCGACGGCCGGCCGGGGTATGTGATGGAGGGCAGCGTGTTTGTGGGCGGCGCGGTGGTCCAGTGGCTGCGGGATGAGCTGGGGCTTATCGAGAAAGCGGCGGACAGCGAGTTTTTCGCCGCGCAGGTTCCAGACAGCGGCGGAGTGGTGGTCGTCCCCGCCTTTACGGGTCTCGGCGCACCTTATTGGGACATGTACGCCCGGGGCAGTCTGTTCGGGCTGACCCGTGGAGCCGGACGCAGCCATATCATCCGGGCTGCCCTGGAATCCATCGCCTACCAGTCCCGGGATTTGATGGACGCCCTGCGGGCCGACACCGGGCTCGGTATCACCGCCCTCAAAGTGGACGGCGGCGCGGCGGCGAACAACTTCCTCATGCAGTTCCAGGCCGATATGCTGGGCTGTCCGGTCCTACGTCCCCGGGTAACTGAGACAACGGCCCTCGGAGCCGCCTTGCTGGCTGGGCTGGCGGTCGGAATGTGGGACGGCACCGATGAGCTGCGGAGGGCCTGGGGAGTGGAGCGGCGGTTCGAGCCCGCCATGGCGGCGGAGGAACAGACGAGGCTCCTCACGCGGTGGCATCGGGCGGTGGAACGCAGCCGGGACTGGCTGCAGGCCGAAGCCGAATAGCCCGCATCCGGGCTTGGCACCGATACCGTCAAACGGCGATACAAAAGCATCCCTGAAACCGCACGGTTCCAGGGATGCTTGTTTTCGGAACATATCCGGGCCAATTATCTCTTGCTGAACTGAGGCGCACGACGTGCAGCCTTGAGGCCGTATTTCTTGCGTTCCTTCATACGCGGATCGCGGGTGAGGAAACCAGCCTTTTTGAGGGCGGGGCGCAGCTCTTCGCTGTTGTACTGCAGAAGGGCACGGGCGATGCCGTGACGGATGGCGCCGGCCTGGCCGGTCACGCCGCCGCCGGCGACGCGGCACTCGATATCGAATTTATCCAGCGTACCCGTGAGGGTCAGAGGCTGGCGGACGATCAGCTTCAGGGTTTCCAGGCCAAAATACTCGTCGAGCTCGCGGCCGTTTACTTTGACGCTGCCGGTGCCCTGATACAGACGCACACGGGCAACCGACTTTTTGCGGCGGCCGGTGCCGTAGAAATAGGGTCGTTTATTGTAATCCATGAAAACAGCCTCCTTCCTCAAAATTCAAAAGCCTCGGGCTTCTGGGCGGCATGGGTGTGCGTGCTGCCCGCGAAGGCACGCAGGCGCAGACGGGCGGCACGGCCAATGGTGGTGTCCGGGATCATCCCCTTGACCGCGAGTTCCATTGCCTTTTCCGGCCGTTTTTCCATCAAGGTGCCGTAATCGGTCTCCTTGAGGTGGCCGATCCAGCCGGTATGCCGGTACCATTTTTTCTGCTCGAGCTTCTTGCCGGTGAGCACAGCCTTGGCGCAGTTGATGACGATGACGTGATCACCGCAATCCACATGGGGGGTGTACTCGGGCTTGTGCTTGCCGCGCAGCAGGACGGCGGCTTGTGCCGCGACCCGTCCGAGAGGCTTTCCGGCGGCGTCGATGATATACCACTTCCGGTCAACCTGACCGGCTTTTGCCATGTAAGTGGACATCGGATTCCCTCCTTATTTGGTTCTTTCGATTTCACAGCTTCCCGATGATACCACATCCCCATACAGGTGTCAAGAGGAACTTCTCAAAATTTTAATTTATGCCCCTCAATCTCCGGTTTTCTCTCGGTTTTATGCCATTATATCCCCTATTCGGCCGGTTCATTTCTGTTTTTTGCCCAGATTGTAAACCATCGTGCTTTATAAAGTTGACAATTCGAGCATGCCGTGCTATACTGCCCGCGAATGAAGGGAGAGGCCGCCATGCTGCTGAAAAACGCCTTACTGAAAGCGCTTTTGGAATCGGAGGGAGAGAGCTTGTCGGGCAGTGCGCTTGCCACCCGGCTGGGGGTATCCCGTACAGCCATATGGAAGGCTGCCGGACTTCTGCGGGAGGAGGGGTACGTCATCGAAGCGGGCCCCAACCGGGGATACCGGCTGATATCCGACAACGACCGGCTGAGTGAACCGGCTATCCGCCGCCTTTTGACCGGAACAGGGTTCGGCACCGAGATACATCTTTATTCCGAGCTGACCTCCACCAACGACAAAGCCAAAGAACTGGCGAATGCGGGCGCGGTGGACGGCACCGTCGTCATCGCCGACAGCCAGTCCGCGGGAAAGGGACGGCGGGGACGCTCCTTCTTCTCCCCACCGGGCAGTGGGCTGTATCTGAGCGTGATCCTCCGTCCCCGGCTGACAGGGGAACAGGCATCCCGGATCACCTCGGCGGCGGCGGTCGCTGCCGCCCGGGCGGTGGAACGGGCCGCCTCTCTCCCCGGCGGGACGGTGGGTATCAAATGGGTCAACGACCTGTATATCCGGGGCCGCAAAATCTGCGGGATCCTCACCGAAGCTGCGCTCGATCTGGAAAGCGGCCTGCTCGATTACGCGGTGCTGGGCATCGGCATCAACACCGCGCCCATCTCGTTTCCGGAGGAGCTGCACCGGACCGCGACTTCCGTATCCAACGAATGCGGCCGTCCGGTTTCCCGCAGCGCCCTGGCGGCCTGTCTGCTCGACGAGCTGGAACGGGAACTGCCCGGGGTCGGGGAACCGCCTCCCTGCCGGTTCCTGGAGGAAAGCCGCCGCCGGTCGGTGGTAGTAGGCCGGGACGTACTGGTTACAAAGGGGAACGAAACCTTTTCCGCCCGGGCGTTGGAGATTGACGACGAAGGCGGATTGGTGGTGGAGACCCCAGCCGGACGCCAGACCCTGCGTTCAGGGGAAGTGAGCGTCCACCTGTCTCAGGACGGGGAGACTCCGGCCGACGCCGCGGAAGGCTCTACCACACCGGCCGGACGATCTGGTGCTCCGAATCGTCGGTAATGGAATAATAATGGTGCAGGATCTGAATGTAATTCCAGCCGGCCTCGCTGGCATAGCCGACGGCGCCCATCTGGCTCAGCCCCACCCCATGGCCGTGCCCCTTGACCGTCAGGGTCAAGGTTCCATTGGTATAATTTGTAACCTCAAAGCTATGGGACCGCATCACGGTGGTGCCGATAGCGTTGCGGAAATCGTTGCCGGTCAGATAGCGCGTCTGGCCGTCTTTGACATAGTAGAAATTCGTTTCGTAGACATACCCGCCGTCGCCGTCGGTGCTGCGCACCTGCAGCGGGGCCTGTCCATCCGGGATCTGGAACTGCGCCTCCGGGACCTCGTCGGCGTTCTTGGCCGTCAGCATGTAGCCCTTGACCTTCTCGAACAGGTCGACGCGGCTGATCGTCAGGGTCGAGGTATAGCTTTTGCCAAGGCCCGCCAGCCATTCCGGATTGTCGTACCGGCTTTCAACCGACCGGCACCAGGGAAGGAAGCCGCCCCACACCTTGTCGCTGTTCGAGGTATAGCCGCTGGAAAAGGCAAAATACGGGGTAGAGATCACCTGTTGGGCCAGCTCGGACTGGCCGGCACGGAGAATCTTGACCCCCAGCACCTCCCCCACCGCGTCATAGATTTTTTTATCGGTAGGATCGGCCTCCGGGTCAAAAGGCTGGTACTGAATGGAGATGGGCTTCTCGGACGCGATGGCAAAGCTGTAGGAGGCTACGGCCTGCGCCTTCTGCGCCTCGGTCGAGACCTGCATGGTGGAGGCGGAGCCGAGCTCCTTCTTGACCACACGGGAGAGCGCCGTCTGCAGCTCTTCCCGGGTGGTGGGTTCGAGCCGCTCGTACTCCTCATCGCCCTGCATCACGCTGACCTTGAAGCGGGCCATATAAAGGGATTCGGGCAAGGATCCCGCCACCGTGCCGTCCTCTTCTACGGGGGGAGGGGGAACAGGCGGATCGGTGGGTTCGGTGACGGGGGGAATGGTCACCTCGCCCGGATCAGTGGCGGTGGGGGGCAGTGTCGTCGTGGTCGTCGTGCCGCCCCCGTTTCCAGTCGAGGAGGGAGGGGTATCCGACGTCGTGACCAAGGACGCGGTACTGTCCTCACTGGTTCCGTCGCCGGTGGTGTCTGCCGTATCGCTCTGGGCCGTCGTCGTCACCTGACTCGGATCAGAAGCGGTGGACGGCGCGGCCGTCACCCCGGGCTCGTTGAGCTGCCGCCATATTTCGGGCATGACTACGTCTCGGTTGACTTTTGCCGCCGACAGATCGTTTCCCGCTTCTTCATCGCTGCGCGTCTGCCGCGCCACGACCACCAGCCGGGCGCCCGGGAACCCGAATTCTTCCTCGGCCGCAGTGCTCAGCATCAGCAGGTTGTCCCCCTCCCCGACCGTGGTAGGGGTGTCGAACAGCGACCGGTCCCGGATTTCGCTGACAAACCGCAGGAAAGCGGTCTCGTCATCGAAGCGGTTCACGTCATATTCGAAATTGCCCGGATGGGCGTCCAGGGTACTCACCGCCATGACAGCGAATACCTTCCAGTCCGCATTGCGATAAAGGGTGTCCATCTGGACGATTGGATGGGCCTGCAGGAACTCCAGATGGGTATACTCCGTCAATTGGGAAAACATCTGCCGGTTGTTGGTATTATTCCCGAAGATCACGAGGTTCCGATTGACTTCGGAAGGGGAATAGATCCTGGCGGTGTTGCTGAAGTATGGCACGCCGTACGATGACGGTTTTTTATAAAAATTCCGGCTGCTATAATACCCGTCGATCTGGCTTTGCACTACCGGGTAGTGGATTTCCGTGTCCGGTATATGGATCCAGCCCCGGATATCCGCATTGGCATCGTACAGGGCCCCGAATTTTGCCAGCATGCCCTCGGGGTAGTCACCCGAGGCGATGATATTGTCGCTGCCCGTGCCGCTACGGTCGTACAGCTCCCGCAGATGCGCGAACTGCTGCTCGTTGAGATACGGCGTGATCACATAGAAATACAGCAGGAGCAGGAGCGTCGTCAGCACCAGGGCCGCTCCGACCACGATCCCCGCGATCTTCAGCCGCCTGGAATGGACAGGGGCCGGGGCCGCCGACGGGATGACGGCCGGCATATCGGCCTCGGGTTCTTCAATTAGTTCACCCCCGGCCATAACCGTGGGCAGGGCCTCCAAGTAACGGCGTACCAGATCGAGGGCATTGGATGTGGCGAGGTGCCGGATATAGTCCCGGTCCCCCTCGCCGCGGCCGGCCACGATCTGCTTGACCCACACCCGCTTTTCATCTGCCAGGGCGATATAGACGGTCCCGACCGGTTTATCCTCACTCGGCTCCGGCCCGGCGACACCGGTGATACCCACACCGAGTTTCGCGCCGCTGACCCGCCGGACGCCCATGGCCATGGCGCAGGCCACTTCGGGGCTGACCGCTCCATGCTCCTCGAGCAGGGATTCCGGCACACCCAGCACGTTGTGCTTGATTTCCTTGGAATAGGCCGCGACCCCGCATTCGAACACCGCCGACGCCCCCGGGACCTCGGTGATCCGGGTGGAGAGGAGGCCGGCCGTGCAGGACTCCGCCGTCGCGATCTGCAGCCCCTTCTCTTTTAAGAGGGACACCACGGCTTTTTGCAGGCTGCCCGCATCCACACCATATACGTTGACGCCGAGCCGCTTGCGGATTTCCTCCGTCACCGGCGCGCACATCGCCCGTGCGGCCTCCCGGTTTTCGGCATGGGCCGTCACCCGGAGCACCACTTCGCCCTCCTTGGCGTAAGGGGCGACCGTGGGGTTTTCTCCGCACACGAGGTCGGCCAGCCGTTCAGCGACGGCGGATTCGGACAGGCCGAACACACCCACCGTCTGTGAATAGATCGTGCCGCCCGAAAAACGGCTGAGATAGGGCGCCACATAATCGTTGAACATCGGGATGAGCTCCCGGGGCGGCCCAGGAAGGAGCAGGATGCTCTGCCCATACCGCTCCACCGCGCATCCCGGGGCGGTGCCGTGGTCGTTCGGGAATACGATGCAGCCCTCGGGCAGCATCGCCTGCTTTTTGTTGTTTTCGGTCATTTCGCGGCCGGTGTTTCGGAAATACTCCTCGATGCGCCGCAGGCTCTCCTCATCGGGTACCAGCGGCAGGCCGAGGACATCGGCCACGGTTTCACGGGTCAGATCGTCCTGCGTCGGTCCCAGTCCCCCGGTCAGCAGCACGAGGTCGCTGCGGCCCATCGCCAGGCGCAGCACCTCCCCCAAACGGTCGATATTGTCTCCGACCGTGGATTGGTACAGCATCCCGATCCCGTAAGCGGCAAGCTCACGGGACAGGAACTGGCTGTTGGTATTGACGATATCCCCCAACAGCAGCTCGGTACCGACGGTGATGATCTCCGCGTTCATACAAAACCTCCAGAAACGGTGCCGCCGGGCAGGCGGGACCGTCGGATTTTCCTGTCCGGGGACGGAACACACTCCGGATTACAGGAATCCCGCTATATGACCTTCCGGCGGACGCCCGCGACGGCTTCCTCTATGAGGGCTTCGGCGTCCAAAGCCGCCTCCGCCTCCTCGAGCATAGCGAGGCGGGGCTTCGTGCGGGGATGCCGCGGGGTGAAAACGGTGCAGCAATCCTCATACGGCTGGATCGAGGTTTCAAACGTGCCGATTTTCCGGGCGATGGCGATGATCTCCTCTTTGTCCATCCCGATGACCGGGCGGAACACCGGCAGACCGGCGGCCGCGTCGGTGCAGGCGAGGGCCGGGATGGTCTGGCTGGCGACCTGACCGACACTCTCCCCCGTGACCAGGGCCCCGCAATCCTCGGATTTGGCTACCCGGGTGGCGATCTTCATCATAAACCGCCGCATCACCAGGGTGAACAGCTCTTCCGGGCAGGCCCGCCCGATTTCCTCCTGGATATGGGTGAAGGGCACGGTGTGCAGCCGGATCCGCCCGGCATAGGCGCCCACCTGCCGGAGCAGGGCCTCCACCTTCATCTCCGCCCGCTCGCTGGTATAGGGCGGGGAAGCGAAATGCACGGCGGTCAGCTCGATTCCCCGCTTGGCCATCATATAGCCGGCCACCGGGGAATCGATCCCCCCGGAGATGAGCAGGGCGGCACGGCCGCCGGTCCCCACCGGCATACCACCGGCTCCCGGAAGCTGCGGGCCGTGGATATAGGCCCCGAAGTCCCGTATTTCGATCCAGACGGTCAGCTCGGGCGTATGGACATCGACCTGCAGGTGGGGGAAGCGGGCAAGAATCGCCTCACCGGCCACACGGCAGATTTGAGGGGAGGTCAGCGGGAAGGATTTATCGGAGCGTTTGGCCTCCACCTTGAAGGTTCTGGCCGCCTGCAGCGCGGACTCCAGATAAGGCAGCGCCGCTGCGAGGATGGCGTCCATGCTTTTGGGCGCCACCCTGGCCCGGGAGAAAGCCGAAATCCCGAACACGCGGCTCACACGGGCGCAGGCCTCCTCCAGGTCGATATCGGGAGAGGCGGGTTCGATGAGGATGGTGGACTGGGCCGTCCGCAGCCGGAAATCTCCCAAAGGGCGGAGACGATGGCGCAGATTTTTGAGCAGCACCGATTCAAAGGTGCTCCGGTTGAGCCCCTTGAGGGCCAGCTCTCCGTTTTTGATCAGCAGGATCTCCTGCACGTCGGTCAAGGGCCATTCCTCCCGTCGGGGATTGTTAAACGGCGCCGGAGGGATCGGGTTCGCCTCCGGACGTCGGATCGGTGGGATCTGTCGGGCCGGCCGGATCGGTGGTGGGATCCGTAGACGCGTTCGGATCGGTCGTGGATCCGTCCGGGCTGGTGGTATCCTCTGGATTCGTCGTATCGTCCGGCCCGGTAGAATCATCGGAGCCGGTCGTGTCGTCCGGGTTCGTCGTATCATCCGGCCCGGTGGTGTCGTCGGGCCCCGTCGTGTCACCCGAGGTTGTCGGATCGGTCGGCGGTCCCGCAGGATCGGTGGGGCCCGGATCGGTCGGCGGCGTGGTGCCGGTGACCGGCGGCATAGTCGGCGGCGTGGTGCCGGTGTTGTCCGAAGTGGGCGGCGTCACCGGATCCGCCGGGCCTGGGTTAACCGGATCGGTGATCCCCGGGGCAGAGGGCTCCACGTCGGGATAGGGGATTTGGAAGCCGCCGGTATAATACGGGTGGGGTTCTTTCCCCTGGTTAACATACCATGCGTAAGGCATGATAACGTCGTCGTTAAGGTTGATGCGGCTGGTGTCCACCGAGGTGGACTCACCCGGGCGCACCTTGCGGGCGATGACCACGGTCCGGCCATCGTCGAAGTGCACCTGGCTGGTACCGTTGCAGGTGGAAAGCATGAGCAGCTCATCGTCCGCCCGCACGTCCACGCTGTCGTAATCGTAAACCGACCGGGCGCGGATCTCGGCGACGAAACGGAGGAAATCGTTGTCGTCGGTGAAATCGGTGCGCAGATAGCGGAAGGGCTCGCCGTCGGCGGCGTCGTTGTTGACCACCATGACCGCAAAGACCTTGTAGGTCGCCTGCTCATAGATGGTGTTCATCGTCATGGTGGGGGCCGAACGGGCATAATTCTTGTTCGGCTTGGTGATGAGCTTGTTGAGATAGGTGAACATCTGCCCGGTGCTCAGGTTGTGGCCGTAGATGATGAGGTTCTTGTTTTTGGCACCCAGGGTGATATTGTTGCGGTAATCGAAGAACAGGGCGCCCTGCTTGTTGGTCTTTTTATAGAAGTCCCGGTTGAGATAAAAATCGTTGTCGTTCGACTGGAGCACCGGATATTCGATATTGAACAGCCCTGCCGACGACTGGTAAATCAAATAGCCGCGCAGGTCGTTGTTTTCCATATACAGGCGCTTGAAATCGTCGCTCATCCCCTCGGGAAAGGGGTAGTTTTCGGAGCCCGGGGGAAGCTCGGAGGGAACGCCGGGAGTGTAAATATTCCGGATATTCTTCATGGTGTTCTCGTATATCCCAGGCTGGATCACCATGTCGTTGAGCAGATAGGACACCGACCCGATCAGCACCAGCAGCGCCACCATGAACACGCATTTGCGCACGATTTCCATCGCGCTGTCGCCGGCCTTGGGAATGACGCTGCCGAGCAGATCGAGGAACACGTCTTTTGCGCTGCGTTTTTTCTTGGAATGGGCAGGTGCGGCCGGTTTGGCCACCTCCGGGGGCGCAGCCGCTGCCGGTGCCTCATTGGCGGAACCTTGGCCGGCCATATCCCACCGGTTGTCGTATGGCGTCATCCCAAATACCTCCTTTTGGATCGGGCCGGGTGGATCCGCACCCGGTGTCAGGGTGTGACAGACGGTTCAGGGCCGGCGGACAAGGGCATGATCCGCGAGCCGGAGCGCTTCCGCCAGCCGGTCCACCTCTTCGAGGGTATTGTCCCAGGAAAAGCTGACCCGCAACGCGGAGTCGATTTCACCGGCGGGCAGTCCCATCGCGGTGAGGACCGGGCTCCTTTTCCCCTTCGAGCACGCGGAGCCGCCCGATACATAAATGCCGCGCTCCGCGAGAAAATGCAGCAGGGTTTCGCTGCGCAGGCCGGGCAGGGAGAGGCTGACGATATAGGGCACCCCCTCCGGCGGCAGATGGAACACTCCAAGCGGGGACAACCTCTCGAGCAGGCGGTCCCGCAATCTGCGATACAGGGCTTCCTGCTCCCGAAAGGGCGGGACGGCCGCAGCAGCAGCTCCAAAAGCCGCGATCGCCGGCGCCGCCTCGGTACCGGAGCGCAGGCCGTCTTCCTGCCCGCCGCCGATCTGGCGGGGAAGCAGACGGACGCCTTTTCGGACATACAGGGCGCCGACCCCCTTGGGGGCATGGAGCTTGTGACCGCTGACCGTCAGCAGGTCAACCCCCATCCGCTCGGCGGAGAGGGGGATCCGCCCCGCCGCCTGCACGGCGTCGGTATGGATCAGCGCCCGGGGGGATATCCGCCGGATCTCGGGAACCAGGGTTTCCAAAGGATGACGGGCACCGGTTTCGTTGTTGACCAGCATCACGCTGACGAGGGCCGTATCCTCGCGGCAGGCGGCCGCAATCCGTTCCGCGGTCAAGGTGCCGTCCCGCTCCGGGCGGACACGCTCCACGGTCCAGCCCTCCCGTTCGAGCTGGTCGAACGCGGCGGCAACCGAGGCGTGTTCCACCGCCGACGTCACCGCATGCCGTCCCTGGCGGGCACGGGCGGCCCCGCCGCCAAGAACCGCCAGATTGTTCGCCTCGGTTCCGCCCGAGGTGAAGACGAGGCGGCCGGCCGGTGCCCCGATCAGACGGGCCACCGATTCCCTAGCGGCGGACAGCTCTTTTTCCGCCTGGATCCCCAGCGTATGCAGGGAGGACGGGTTTCCGAAGCACGCGGTCATCATCCGCACCGCGGCCTCCACGGCCTGCGGGCAGACCGGTGTGGTGGCGCTGTTGTCAAGATAAGCCTGCTCCAAGCCTTTGTCCCTCCTGCCGAATATGTAGCGAGTATTCGACATCTTATTATACATCATCTTTTCCAAAGATACAACCGGCAATCTCATCCCGCTTTGGGGGAGATTTCCCCTCTCCAGTGCCGGCCGATTTCAGCCCTGCCATTCCAGCTAAAACCCTGCGGTATGCCGCTCAGCTATCTCCCGCTGCCCTCCCGGGTGTTGATATGGAGCGTATCCCGATCGAACGCAAAGCCGTCCGGAAAATTCCCGCGGATCTCGCGGTCGGCATTGTCCGGAGCAAGGCGGACACCATTATATGTAATATCGTCGAAATACAGATCCCGGAGCACAAAATCGGTCAGCGGGCCGCCGTCGTCGTTGCCGATGATCAGATCGATGCAACTGCCGAACACCGCCCGGTTGAGCACCACCTCCTTGGCATGGATGGATTGGAAGTAAATATCGTGGATATAGCCGCCGTTATGCATCATGACCGTAATCACCGGACAATGGGACCGGTAAATCTCGATGTCCTGAAAATAGAGATGATGGTCCCGTACGGTGGGGTCCCGCCCCTCCATGGACACCGTGACGCAGCCCAGGTGGCGCGACCAGTCGGCCAGCGCATATCCGACGCTGTTGTTCCGCCAGACAACATCGCTTTGATCAAACGCCGATTCGTACACTGCGCCGTACGCGATCCCTTTGTCCGTCCAAACCGCATTGTTTTCGAATACCACGTTCTTCGTCCTCACCGTGCCGGCGGAGCCGGATTTGACCTCCATGGCATCGTCACCCGTGCGGACGAAACATCCGTCCACCCGGACGTCCGCGCAGTCGGCCAGCATCACGCCATCGGAAAATGTGCGGTAGCCCAGCAGCAGCAAATCCCGGATCTCCACCGATTCACAGCCGGTGAAACAGCAGGTCCAGTTGCAGGAGTTCAGCACCGTCAGTCCCGAAAACACCATGTTGGTCATGGAGGTGAAGGAGAAAATCACCCCCGTTCCGGCCGCTGCCTCACGAAAAGACAGATCCAGCGCAGCATGGCCGATGATGCTCACGCCGTTCTTCGCCTGCGCGCTGAAAATGTTTTCCGCCGCGGGCGTCCCGTCCTCCCGCAGGGTCAGGGGCTTGGCGATGAGCAAAACCCCCGGCTCAAAATACACCGTGACATTGTCGGCAAGGATATCGATACTGTCGATGGTATACGTGCCTGCCTTGAAATAATAAACCGCCCCGGGCTCGGTGAACTTGAGGGCCTCCCCGGGATATTCACCCGGCTCAAAGGTATGGACGGCGCCCGCTGTATCTCCCACGACCTCCGGAGGCTTCACCATCAAGGTCAGCGGCAGCGACGATCCATCGTCACTGCCTTCCTTGTCAAAAGTAAAGGTATAGGAGCCAAACGCCATGATATCGGCCGTCACCCGGTTCCCGTCTATCGCGGCGGATACGCCGGCGCTTTCGGGGAGTACCACCGGGTTTTTCCGTTTGCGGTCGGTAACGATTTCCACGTCCAATCCGCCTCCGGCCCAATCCAGCACCTCCACATAGGCAAAAGAATGGGGGCCGCGTGCTGTGCGTGCCATATACACCGGGACAGGCTCTCCGCAGACGGTCAATTCAAAATACGGGGAAACCACGATTCCCTGGGTGATACAGGCGTCGTTATTCAGCCCGTTTTCGTTTTCCCACATCTCCAGGAAGGCATCGTCCAGAGTATGGTCCGTGTACCGGATGCCATGGACGGCGGCGCCGTCCGCCCCCGATTGCCCCGGCTCCCTTTCAGGATGGGTACGGCACGCCGTCAAATGCATCATCAGCACCCCCGTCAGAAGATAGGCTCCAAGCCTCACATACCGTTTCATCTTGTTTCCCCCTCTTTTTAAATATGGATGGCGTTACGGCCCGGCCGGCCAGCCGGCCGGGCAGAGAGGATCCTAGGCCAATTATACAGCCGTTTCCTCCAGGATACAATAGACACAGTCCCTTAAAAAGGACGAAAGCCTCCGGGATCCGCCTGTCCGGCCCGGCGGCCCGGACACTTCCTCCCGCAATGGTGACAAACCTGTAAAGATTGGAAGCGGGGATTGCAAATCTGTAATGGCTTTGTAATCAAACTCGGTGGCTTTTTCCCGCCCCGCTGCGCTACAATACAGACATAGACAGACAGAAAGGAGCCGCCAGTTATGATGAAGAAAGCCGCCGCCCTGTCCCGTATCCTGAAAACCGCCGCCCTGCTCACGGGCTGCGCACTGCTGTTCATCCTTCCCTTCGGCGGCCTGTCTGCCGCCGCGGAGGGCTATTGGAGCACACAGCTCAATGACGAGGGCGAGCCTGTCATGATTTATACGTATACCGACATGGAGCCCATCACCTATCTGCCAGTCGATCCCGATGAGACGATGCTTCCCGCTGAGGAACCCCGGCAGGCATCCGTTGATGTGGCCCTGGCCGCGGCCCCGGTGACGGCGGAGCCTGTCGAAGCCATCCCGGCAAAAGCCTCGAATCCCCTGGGCAGCCTGATTGCCGTGGGCGTCCTCTCCCTGGCCGGGCTCGCCGCCGCTTTGTACAAGGTGATCTGAGCTTCCGCTCAAAGGAAACTCGAACAGAAAGGACGATGCGTAATGAACCGTTTTCTCTGGGTTCTGCTGGCCCTGACAGCCGCTGCCGGCCTGTTCCGCCTCTTTTGCGGCCGTCTGTTCCATCGCCGCCCTATGGTGGAGACCTGGGATCAGCGCTGAATCATCCCGCCAAACCTCCTTTTCCTCCTATAGATTGCCTCGCCGGGAAAGCCGATTCCCCCTTGTCGGGAATCGGCTTTCCTGTCGGGTGTCACGAATCTATAATGGACGTCCGGCCATCCGTATGATAGAATGGAGAGGCAAGGTCAACCGAAGCGCAGGAAAGGGAAACGGGATATGGGATTCTTTTCAAAAAAGAAGAAGCCGGCACCGGCACGGACCAAATCCACGGATATCGGCAGCCTGTTTCAGCAGAATCGCCGTGCCATCAGCCGGGCTGAGATCCGGGCGGCGGATATCGACCGCCAGTTCGTCAAAACCCAGACGAGGTTTTTCCTGACCGTGGGGGAAATCGACTGCCCGAGCGGGAGGATCGTGGTCTCGGACCCGCTCTGTTATCTAGCTGCCGGCAAGATGTGCCCCGAGCTCGCCATTCCCATCCCGGCCGGCCGGTATCCGGTCGAGGTTTCGATCTGCCGCAGCCCCCATATCGGCATCCGGATGTGCACGGCGAGGCTGAAGGTGCGGGACACCAAAGCCGTCCGCTACCGCTGTGCCGAACCGACGGAGGACAGCGCGGCCGCCGTGTGTTCGGATGGTGTGCCGGCCGGCTTTCCCGTGGAAGCCGGTATGATGGCCTTCTGCGACGCGCAGGTCGCGTCGGAATATCGGAATTTCCTGGGCCGGTGGTATACGGAAAATCCGGGAAGAAACCACTATGACGATTATTTTGCCGCATTCTTTGCGGAAAGCGCACGGGCACTGCCCGCCTATCAGCGGGAGGACGGCGATTTTATCGAATGGGCCAATCCGGACAGCGGACGCCGTCTGGTGATGGTGGCCTCCGGCCTTGGCGACGGGTTTTACCAGAGCTTCTGGGGCTATGATGAGCGGGACGAAATCTGTGAATTGATCGTCCCCATGGTGGATCCGGATCTGTTCGGATGCTGACCCACCCTCTGCGCCCGCCGTTTTTTAGGGGCGTCCTATTGGCCGTTTTCCTGGCTCACTCACTCTTCTTCCGGCCTCGATCGGTTATAATCCCCCTTCCCTCCGGCTTTTCAGCCGGTGCCTGGTCCTTCTCCGGCTGTTTTGCCGTTACCCCTGCGCAAAAACCGCTTTGTTACGGATGTGGCAAAATCGCCGTAGTCTTTAAGGCAATCAAAACGGGACAGCCGGGCCGCTTGACACCTTCTACTGTCCACGCTATAATAAATAGGTTTGTGCCGCTGACCGGCCGCCTTCACGGGTGCCGGTCCGTCACACCCAATCCAACCGGAGGGAGAACCGTCTATGTCCCGCTATGATATCGTCATCGTCGGCGCCGGACCCGCCGGCATCTTTACGGCTTTGGAGCTGAAGACCCGGGCTCCGGAGCTGTCCGTCCTCCTCGTAGACGAGGGTTTGACCATCGACCGCCGGGTCTGCCCCGCCCGCAAAACCGGCCGCTGCGTCCATTGCGAGCCCTGCAACATCATGAGCGGCTGGTCGGGCGCCGGCGCTTTTTCAGATGGCAAGCTGTCTCTGTCCGAAGAAGTCGGCGGGAATATCACCGACTACATGTCCCATGAAAAGGCCCGGGAGCTCATCGCCTACGCCGATGGGATCTATACCCGCTTCGGCGCCCCGGACAAGGTTCACGGCCTGGATGATAAAAAGGTGGAGGAAATCGATTACGAGTGCAGCCGGCACAACATTCATCTGATCAAATGCCCGGTCCGCCATATGGGGACCGAGTACAGCTTCGAAACCCTGCGGGGGATGTATCAGTACCTTATGAAACAGCCCGGCTTCACCTTCCGGGAGCTGACCCGGGCTGTCCGCCTGATCATCGAGGACGGCTCCGCCGTGGGGGTGGAGCTCCAGACCCGGGGCCGGGATCCCGAAGTGGCGGAGGCCTCATATGTGGTGGCCGCTCCCGGCCGCGGCGGCGCCGACTGGCTGAGTAAGGAGGTCCATCTCCACGGTATCGGCACCCGCAACAACGAGGTGGACATCGGGGTGCGGGTGGAGGTACCCAACGCGGTTATGGATCACCTGACCACCCATCTGTATGAGGCCAAAATGGTCTATTACAGCGACACCTTTGAAAACAAGGTGCGCACCTTCTGCATGAATCCGGGGGGAATCGTCAGCGAGGAGCATTACGACGGGGGGATCGCCGTTGTCAACGGCCATTCCTACGCCGACGTGGAACGCCGCACGGGGAACACCAACTTTGCCATGCTGGTTTCCTCCCGCTTCACCGAGCCTTTCGACCGGCCTATCGAGTATGGGCGGTACATCGCCCAGCTGGGCAATATGCTTACCGGGGGCGGCATCATGGTCCAGCGGCTGGGCGATCTGCTCCAAGGCCGGAGGACCGACGCTTCCCGTCTGGCCCGTTCCACCACGATCCCCACCCTGAAGACCGCCGTGCCGGGGGACCTCTCTTTTGTTCTGCCGCATCGGCATCTGACCAGCCTGATCGAGGCTATGCGGGCCTTCGATAAGGTCGCGCCGGGCCTGTATTCCAAAAACACCCTGCTTTATGGCGTCGAGGTGAAGTTCTATTCCTCCAAGGTCGCGGTCGGTGAACAGTTCGAGACCGCCGTCCGGGGCCTTTATGCCATCGGCGACGGCGCCGGAATCACCCGCGGGCTGATGCAGGCCAGCGTCACCGGCGTGGTCGTGGCCCGGGATATCGCAGAAAAATCGGGCGTTTAACATCATACAAACAGGAGGGGGCAGCCCCCTCCTGTTTGCGTTTCTATGGCTTCATAGCCGGCCCGCTCCGGACATCGTGGGCGCCATGATACGGCCTTGCCGGTTCGAATGCCCGTTTCTTTTTCGGGACATCCCCGCGGTCCGGTTCCCGGGCGATTCAAGAGATGAAAGGGCTTTCCAGGAATCGACAAAAAAACAGAAATTTTGTTCGACCTATCTTGACAAACCTCTGCCTTCATCGTATTCTAAAAGGACCGGTTAAGGGAGGTTTATCCATTGAGCAAGTTCCAGAATGATCTGACCAGTGGCAGTGTAGTGGGGCAGCTGATGCGCTTCTCGCTGCCGTTTTTGCTGTCCAATCTGCTCCAGGCGCTGTACAACATGGCGGATATGCTGATCGTCAGCCGCTTCTGCGGGGCGGTTGGCTCCGCCGCCGTCTCCATGGGCGGCCAGGTGACGATCCTGGTCATCAATCTCATCAGCGGCCTGGCGGTGGGAGGCACCGTTCTCATCGCCCAATACATCGGCGCCAAACGGCAGGAGGATGTGGAGCGTACCGTCGCCACCATGTTCACCCTCTACCTGATCGCGGGCGCGGTCATCACGGTGGCGATGCTCCTTTCGGGCGGCTGGATCCTACGGGCAATGAACGCCTCGGACGAAGCCTTCGACGACACCCTCGCCTATCTCAACATCTGCATGGTTACTCTCTTATTAGACATACCAACTATCCATTTGATTAATTTAGCAGTATCTATTACTTTATCAGAGTATGGTAAT
>ERZ856578.1909-NODE-1909-length-36579-cov-4.584078_pt1 | contig 36579 bp, 29 predicted proteins | sample MGYA00514384_ERZ856578 | MGnify/ENA primary metagenome ERZ856578 (study PRJEB29103, sample SAMN06111958) | human gut metagenome | biome: human gut; feature: ankylosing spondylitis patient; material: healthy_person | host: Homo sapiens | place: China:Hangzhou...
GATACAGCCAGCCGATGATCTGGACAGCATCCTTCCAGTCATCCTCCGGTATCAGCTCGATCATCTGCTGAATGACACTGCCTTCACGGAGCAAGTTGTCCGGCAGAAGAAGCTCTGTATAATCCGCAATCTTCTGGAACATTCCCGGCAGAATCTTATTCAGGGCATTGCATTGCACGATCAGCAGATATTTATACAGTTCTTCGGTCTTTTCTGCATCTTTCAGCTCATAAACCTTTTCCATATCCAATCCATCCAAATCCAGATGAATAGCTTCGGTTATAATCTGCGGTTTGAAATTGTTTTCCTCGTCCGTGAATACACGCACATGGGAAGGAAGATAGCCGTTGACTTCCATGTATCGCAAAGCAGAGAAACGGTTGAACCAAGTATAGGCAACCTCCTCCATAACCTGCTTATATCCTTTATTGTTAATCTCGACAATCAGGGCCTGACGCTGCTTCTTTTCACTAACAGTAAGGACTTTCCCGCCAACACTATCCACATTGGCGTCCTCCATATAATCCTCTGTAATACCGTATTCCACACTTTTCAAGGAAACACGAGCGATCAACTCTGTTCTTGCCCAAATAGCAAATTTTTTAATCACATTCTTGTCCATTTATTTTTCCATCCTCAGTCTGTCCTTTTTACTATTAATTTCTAATTCCCAATTCTTCTGCTTTAATATATTGGCACATAACTGGCGCTGTTTCAAACGCACTACTGTATCTGTATTCTCTAAAATCTCCTTCATTCATTTTTGTTTCAACTTCGATATATTTTTTCTTAAACGCTTGTATATCCGAAAATCCCATTATTTCAACTACATCTTGCAAATGTTCTTTCGATTTCAAGTGAACCGCAAATTGTCTAAAAAGACTGTTTCTATATTCTGTCCTGCCATATATATATGTTATTGGAAACCAATACCATTTTTTTGTATAATTTTCATTAAAAATAGCTGCATTATAGCAAAAAATATCTGCAAAAACAAATTCATTCTTATTACATACTTCTACATTAATATTATTAACCCAATAATTCGCTGTTCCAGAATAATATTTTTGATTATCTTTTTGTGATACAGCTCTATCAAAGTTTTCATTATTATCATAAAAAATATCAAAACTTTGATCATCGTTATTCCCATATTTATTCACAAAATATGTTTTTGATAAGATATATGACAATGCCTCATTATTTTTTGTCTTTAAATAAAATGCCACCACATAAATAAATATTTCGTGCAGCAAAGTTCTCATAACTTCGCCTTCATATCCACTTTTATATTTTATTTCCACGCATATTTCTTCCATAACAGATGCTATAATTATATATGCATCTGGAACATAAAGTGAATACCTTAATAAATGCAAAAAATCATCTCTATACAATTTCGTATCGTCATATAATTTTATATATTCGTCTGCTGATATGCTATCGCCAAGTCCATTCTTGTGGAAATTCACCATTTTCTCTTTTACAGCCAACAAGAACATTCTAAATTCTTCTTTTTTTACATTATCCGTTTTCTGCAACTTTAGGCTTTCATATTCTGTACGTGTTTTTGTTGGAATAGTTAACTTTTCTTCTAACCATAATGGTCTCTTTCCCAATTCTGGTTTTTGTACTATCTCTATTCCATATAATCGTTTCACTAATCTTCGATATTCTAAATCATATTTTTCTTCCTGTGACAAATCGAAATGCAACATAGTTTTTAAATACTGCGGCTTCGGAATTTCTCCATTTATCCCACGTTCAAAAATTACTGGCAAAAATTTTTCTTGTTTAACTTTATTATATATCTCTGGCGAAATAATCTGCGTTTCCGTTCCCACTCCGCCATTTCTTCCATTAGCTTTTTTCTCATAAACCGGATCAAGCAATATCAATACATTTGTTATTGATGAATCTGTTGCACTCTGCTCCATAAATGCATATGTATCGTTTCCTTCCTTTAATGACCACTGATCTAGCACAACTTCAATACCATCATTCATTAAATCTGTCGCAAAAGAAAGTACTTTCATTTTGTAGTCTTCTGATCCCCACGCATAAGAAATAAAAACTTTGGGATGCTCTATTGTATTTCTCATAAAACCTCCTTAATTCAGTTTAATCTCACCGCAATTCTTCAACAACTGCTTCAGCTGAGAACGAATCTTCTCCACATAATCATCAATATCTTCCTCGGTCTGTAATGATTTTGCCGAAAAGACCACCTGACGGTTATAGGCACGGACCACTTTTTTCTTAGCCGGAGCTTGTTCTTTCTCTGTTTGTGTAGGTTGCGCCTGTGGCTTCGGTGCTGGCGGAGCCAGAACGGCCTCGATATTGCTGACTGTGTCATCTTTGTACTGGCACATCGGCAGGAACATGGCATCTAAAAGGGCAAGGCTCTTTAATTCCGCAATTTTCTCCTTACATTGACTGAAATACCGGTCCGATCTCTCAATCAAGTGAATTGCCTTAGCATCACCATTTGCAACAGTGTGAATTGCTTCCATACACTGACGAACAGTTTCCAGAACATCTGCGCGTTTTTCCTCCAGCATCTTATCATGAGCAGCGCGAACGGTATCCATCAAAGGATTTAATTCACGAATCCGTGTATAATTAAACCGTTTTCCAGTCTGAACCATGGTAATCATGCGAATTGTATTCAGTGCTTTGTATGCTTCCTCATTTTCTGCTATGCGCTCGAAATCATCATGCAGAGATTTTTCAAACTGTACCGCCTGATCAAATACTGTTACCTGTGTCTTAAAGAAGTTCTCAATACCACTGGTCATAGCTTCTTTATTACCAAACAGATCATCCTCTTTTTTCAGCACTCGCTCAATCAGAGCAATATTGTCCTTCTTCTGCGAAAGAACATCTTCCATCAGATGAATTGCTTCCTGCACCAATGCATGATCCGGGTATTTATATCCTTCATAACGAGCATTCAGAGATATATAGTATTCCCGCTGCTCGCCAAATTTCTCAGTTATAAAACGAATCAAACCATCTTCATCATCCGGCACATCCATAATGTCAAAATACTCGCGAAGCATGGCTTTTACATCGCGCATCATCGTAGCAGAAATGTTTTTTCGCTTACTGATAGAAGTCTTACCGATCTCACTCTTTTTCCGAAGCATATCCGGCAGTTTTGGATCATCTGGCTGCATGGTATTGCCCGCATATTTAATGGTCACTTTCTGAGAATAAATCAACTGTGCCACAACCGCAGCGATATCGATTTCTTTCCAACCATATGGAATTGCACTGTACTTGCTCTGCACATCTGCCATGGAAGTCGGAAGCTTCTTTGCATCCTGCATTTCCAGATATTCTTCCATAGCAGAAGCAGCATCACGGTTCGGCTCTGCGCCTGGAAGTGCTGTTACCGCACCTGTCAGAATCGCAATAATATCCGCATCACTCCCTGCATTTTCTGTAATCATATCAAGTTTACTATACACATGAGTCACCAAATATTCCAGCGACTGGTCAATCTTAATCTTGGCATTTCCAGATTTAATTTCCAGATGTTCCCCATCTACATAAAACTGCGCTCCTTCAATGGCATTCTGCAATTCAACCATGGAACTTAGCTCATATTTTCCCGCTTCCTCCTGCTGATCACTGATAATTTTCTGTACACTCTTTGGAAGCTGATTTACATTTCTCTGCTTTACATATTTGCGAATCTTCATGGCTGATTCCAGTGATTCATAATACGATGTATCAGCCAGAACAACAATCGCTTCGTTACCTTTGGATTCCGTCATCAGACGATATTCTGTTTTTTCAATAGCATCTGTTGCCACAGTTAGGAAACGCAGACGCATACCGCCTGTCGCCACACCAACAGTTATACCATCTACCATCTGATCAAAAGCAAAATCATATTTTCCATACCGGAACTTCTTTGTTGTAAAAATATCGCCGTAAATCATCTGAGCGATACGTTCCACGATAGAAGCAGTATCCACATTGGTATCTCTGATTTCACGCTGAATATCCTGTTCTTCATCGGTCAAGAAGTTGTAAGCATCGCCAGTTCTGCCGATATAATTTTGACTCATTAATCGGTCAAGGCATCCGCGGACAGCTTCACGCATAATAATCTTATCAATCCGGATATCATCTGCCATCAGGATCACAATATTATCCAGATTGGATGGAATATCATCAATATAGCGAATCAAATATAATAATTTCAGCACATCCACATCCGGCTGCTCAATACCATCTCCATTGTCCGCAGCTTTTTGACAACGCTCAATAACCCGGCGAATAGAACCATCCAAAAACGTATGTACAGTATCATAAAAACGGAAGAACGGAACAATCGCATACTCGTCCTTCTCCTGAATTTTCTGTGCAGCTTCCTGGAAGCCAGATAACATAGAACGTTCACCACCAGACAAATGTTTGCCCGAATTTCCATGCTTGCGGATTTCTGCAAATACCTTCTGCATAATAATAAACTGATACGGAACAAACGGAAAGTTCTCAGTAAACTCCCTTGGACCGGAATAACCTTTAATATCCAGAATTGAACCGCTAAAGCTAAACAAATTACGCAGAACAGAATCATTCCGCTCATAAACATTTTCCAGATTCTGAACCGCTTCTGGTTTCTTTTTCAGAATACGCTTCTGGATAACTTCGTCCACAGAGGAAGAAGATAAACTTAGCCTTGTCTTAAAACGAGCCTGAATACGTGAGAACTCATCTGCACGGACTTTGATAATTTCATCAATGGCCTCCTGTCCAGTACAGATGACCCAAATCTTGCCTTCACACTCACTTCCAATTTTTTCAAGCAGTGACTGGAGATTCAAAAGCATATCAGTATCTGTGCCAATGTACTGCCCCACCTCATCAATTAAAAATAGCAAGCGAAAATTGGCAGGTTTTGTATCTACATAGGCTTTCATATCTTCTACTAGCTGTGCGATAGAAATTTCCGTTGACGTTTTATCATTAAACCATGTCTTTGCATCATCTTCGCTCATATCCAGGACTTCCATCAGTGTTGGAATGATGAACTTGCCATTGAACGCAAATACACGGCGCATTTCCATCCAGGACTTGCCTTTCTTTTCTTCAAAAACTCTGCGGAACTCCTCAGTCTTGCCCTGCTGATCAATATATCGTTCCATCATGGCAACTTTCAGATTTTCCCCATAAAATCCCAGATGGTTATAGAACATCTTCGCAAAAACGCGAAGAACAACGGTCTTGTCTTTATTACTAAATCCTTCAATATCAATATTAAACAAAATTGTCTCTGTCGGTCCCTTGGTAGCACGATCAATTAACATAAAAGTTGCTGGATCGTCCTCAAACTTTTTACGAAAACGCTCGACACTACGGATACCTTTTACTTCTTTATTTTCCAAAAGATAAGACAACATTTTTAGAAAGTGAGATTTACCACTTCCAAAGAAACCTGAAATCCAAACACCCATATCGGCTGTCGGCTGATCAAAAGCATCGCCGTAATAGTTAAAAAATGTAATAAAATGTTTCTTCAATTCTCTTGTGATGACATATTCATTTAACTCCTGTTCGATCACATCATCAGCAGACTGATCTACTTTAATAACACCATTGATTTTGCGGTTGATGTCATCTGCAAACATATCTCGAATCATCATGGCTTTATCCCCTCCTAATCTATGACATTGAATGCCCGGTAATAGTCATTTGGCGTCAAACGATTAAATAGTTTTACATGACGACCATCAAACTCACCCGGATACATAACTAAAATAGGAACATCAGAAAAATGTGGCTGCAAAGCTTCCAACAACATATGGATTCGTATAAATGGAAATACCTCACCTACACCTGTCAACATCAGTACATCACCTAACTCATGCGGCTCATACTGAATTTTATTAATAAACTCTTCATTACCTACTGCAGAGTTAAGCTGTTCCAGAAGATAATCGCTTCCGTCAGCCTCTTCCATATCAGGAATCGCATCTGTAATATCCGTATCATCACGAATGGAAAGAAATGTTTTATATAAATTACAAACGATCAAATGGCAATCTAAGGACTGGTCGATTTCCAGCTGATTCACAAAATGGCGGACAACCATTTCATTCTCTGGTTCATAACAGAAGATTCTGATATTCACTTCATTGCTAAGTCCTTTGCCCTCCAAAAACTCTGGTTCCTGAATCAATGCCCGAACTTTGTCCAGGCGTTCTTTTATACGGCCCAGGCCGCTCTCTCTTTCGGCTCCACCGAAATTCATCTTGTCACTCATCGGGCTACCTCCTCTAAAAAGCAGTTAAACGCTGGCAGAATCGCCATATCACCATTACTTCTGATAGCATCTTTTAAAATAGGATGCAGCCATACTGGATTCAAATGATCTGCCTTTATGTTGTCGAGATATTCTGTCTCAACAAGCACTCTGGCAATAATCTGTTTTAACTTTTTTATTGTCGTATCGCTCCAGGAAGCTACCGTATCATTTTGTTCCTGTAAACGCATAAAAAATGTATTCAAATCTATTTTACCAAAAGACATGTCCCTTAACCGGTACTTCTCTCCAATGACTGTCAGCATAAACTCCCAGACCAGACGACTTTGCCTCATCAACGCATAGAGACAGATCTGTTTTGCCTCATCCGTTGGCTGTGACGCAATAGCTGAAACCAGAGAAGCATTTTCCAATGCATGAAGCCGTTTGACACAAGCTTTCGCCATACCATGAATCGACTTTTCTGTTGGATACTGAAAAAGATTTTCTCCTACAATTTCTTTTACAATCGCATCATCCGAAAGTCCTGATACCATCAGTTTTGCGGTAGAACGCATTTCATAAAAAAGGAACGGCTCTCTGGTCAATGACGCAATATAAGGATAAGTGTAATCCATGTTGCCTCCTACTGGTCTTCTTTTTTGTCTGGAACAATTTCCATAATGTCCCCTACATCACAATTTAATACATCACAAATTTTGGATAAAATTTCTGTACTCACATTCTCATTCTTCGATAAACGGGTCATTGTTGTCGTACTTACGCCCGTCTTCATACGCAAATCTTTTTTAATCATGTCCTTATCAATCAGTAATTTCCACAGTTTTTTATAACTAACTGCCATGTTTTCACCTCTGTCTTATTATCCTATACCATTACTATTACCATTACTCATCTCATCATAACACAGAAATGCATATTCAACAATTCTATAACGCATTAAAAATCTGATATATCGCATTCATTTATATTTTCAGACTTCCCATTCTCCAGGCTTCATGCTACAATAACCTTATCCAACCCAAAGAAAGGAACCTCACCATGTTCAAAAAGAAAACCAACGGTTATGTGATAAAGCTCAGCCCCCAGGGGCCGAAAATGCGTTTTAAGTCGGAAAAGGAAGCACAGGAATACCTGGCGAAGCTGAAGGAGAAAAATAACAAATACCGCAACTAAAACTATTTCCTATGGCACCAACAGAACCTGTTGCTGGCAGATTCTGTTGATACATGGCAAAAATGCCTGTCACAGATGTTCGCACCTGTGGCAGGCATTTTTCATGCAATCTTATTTCATTTTGATTCTTATTTTCTATTATGATACCGCAAACTGGCTGTTATACAGCTGTGCATAGAAACCATTTTTCGCCAGCAGGCTTTCGTGATTGCCCTGCTCTATGATATGGCCATCTCTCATTACTAAGATCACATCGGCCTCACGGATGGTGGACAGACGGTGGGCTACGATAAAGCTGGTTCTGCCTTTCATCATGGTGGCGAATGCTTTCTGGATGCGGATCTCGGTTCTGGTATCGATGGAGGAGGTTGCCTCATCCAAGATCAGCATTGGCGGCAGGCAGAGCATGACTCTGGCAATGCACAGAAGCTGTTTCTGACCCTGGGACAAGTTGCCGCCGTCCTCGGTGATCACGGTGTTATAGCCCTCCGGCATTCGCTTGATAAAGGAATGTGCATGGGCTTCTTTCGCTGCCCGGATGATCTCCTCATCGGTAGCATCTGGTTTTCCGTAGGCAATGTTATCACGGATGGTTCCGCTCTTTAACCAGGTCTCCTGAAGCACCATGCCATAATTGGCACGTAAACTTCTTCTGGTCATATGGCGGATGTCATTGCCATCCACCTTGACTGCGCCGGATTTCACATCATAGAAACGCATCAGCAGGTTGATCACCGTACTCTTGCCGCATCCGGTCGGACCTACGATGGCGATCCTCTGTCCCGGTTTTACAGACAGGTTGAAGTCCTCGATCAGGGATTTCTCCGGTACATAGGAGAAATTCACATGATCCAATTCCACACGTCCTTCTGCCTGTTTTAAATCGACTGCGTCTGCATCCTCCGGAGTAATCGGTTCTTCGTCGATCAAAGCAAAGACACGGGCTGCGGAAGCAAGTGCGTTCTGAAGCTCGGTCACAACGCCGGAAATCTCATTAAATGGTTTCGTATACTGGTTTGCGTAGCTTAAGAAACTGGATAACTGTCCAACAGACAGATAACCTCTGACTGCCGCAAATGCGCCCGCAACACCAACGCTGGCATACACTAAGCTGTTAACAAAGCGGGTCGCCGGGTTAGTAATAGAGGAGAAGAAAATCGCCTTTAAGCTGTAACCCCTCAGCCGCTCATTAATCTCCTCAAAGCTCTCCTGTGCCTCGTCCTCATGACCGAATGCCTGAACCACCTTCTGATTCCCTAACATCTCGTCAACTAAGGAAGTCAGCTCGCCTCTGGTCTCAGACTGCGCCTTGAACATCACATAGGTTTTCTTAGCGATAAAGCTTGCTACCACCAGGGAAACCGGAGTCACACAAACTACCACGATAGCGATCAGCGGATTGATGGAGAACATAAAACCTAAGGTACCTAAAATGGTGATCACACCGGTAAATAGCTGGGTAAATCCCATCAGAAGTCCCTCTGAGAACTGGTCGATATCCGCAATGATACGGCTGACCACATCACCTGACGGATGGGAATCAATGTATTTTAATGGAAGGATCTCCAGATGGTCAAATGCCTTCGTGCGGATATCCTTCACCACCCGGTAGGTGATCACGTTGTTGATATGGTTCATCAGCCACTGAGAAATGGCAGTGATGGCAATCATAACTGCCATTTTTCCAAGGATTCCGGTCAGTTTTGTGAAATCCACATGACCTGCGGAAACAATGCAGTCCACGGCATAACCAATCAGGACCGGAAGGTATAAAGTAGAGGCTACGGTAATCGCAGCCAGCACCAGAGACGCAAGCACACCCCATTTGTAATGACCGATATAAGCTAAAATTCGTTTAATGGTAGATTTATGCTTCTGCATGTTCACGCACCTCCTTTTCGGATAACTGGGAGAAGCAGATCTCACGGTAAACCTCACAGGTATCCAGAAGCTCTTTGTGGGTTCCTCTTCCAACCAGATTGCCATCGTCAAGAACCAGGATCTGATCTGCGTTCTTAATGGTAGTTGCACGCTGGGATACCAGGAATACAGTCATATCCTTGGTATTTTCCCGGATTGCCTTCCGCAGGGCTGCATCTGTCGCAAAATCCAGGGCAGACGCACTGTCATCCAGAACCAGGATCTCCGGATTTCTCACCAGAGCTCTTGCAATGGTCAGACGCTGTTTCTGACCACCCGATAAATTCTTACCACCCTGCTGGATCATCAGATCAAGGCCTTCGTCCTTGCTGTCCACGAAGTCTCTCGCCTGGGCAATCTCTAATGCGTGGTAGATTTCTTCGTCTGTGGCATCCGGTTTGCCCCAACGGATGTTATCTCTTAAAGTACCTTTAAATAACACCGCTTTCTGAGGTACAATGCCAATCTTCTCTCTTAAAGCCTGAAGAGGCATATCCTTCACATTCACGCCGTCTACCAGCACCCTTCCGCCAGTCGCATCATAGAAACGTGGAATCAGGTTCACCAGCGTGGATTTACCGGAACCAGTACCTCCGATAATACCGATGGTCTGTCCTCTCATAGCCTGAAAGGAAATCTGGGACAGGGCATTTTCCGAAGATCCTGCATATGCGAAATCCATAGAAGCAAACTCTACTTTCGCTGGCTGCTCCTGAGCATCTTCAGCATTCGCTGCTAAAACAACTGTGCCTGTTTTATCCTCAATGCTGCTGGTCTCTTCGAATACTGCGCTGATACGGTTTGCACAAGCCAGGGACTTGGAAATAGTAATGATCAGGTTTGCCAGTTTCACTAACTCAACCAGGATCTGGGACATATAGTTTACCAGAGCCACAACTGCACCCTGGGTGATGATGCCGCCTTCTACCTGCCATGCACCAGTCCAGATCAGAATGATCGTTGCGCCATTGACGATCACATAAGTGATCGGGTTCATCAGTGCGGAGATCTTGCCTACAAAAACCTGGGAATTTACCAGTAAACTGTTCTCCTCATCGAATTTCTTCATCTCATCCTGCTGACGGTTAAATGCCCGGACCACTCTGGCGCCCAGCAGATTCTCTCTGGTCGTCAGAAGTACCCGGTCTAACTGCTTCTGTACTTTCTTATATAATGGCATACTGATTAACAGAATACCAAATACGACAATCGAAAGTAATGGGATCGCTACCACGAAGATCAACGCCGCCCGCACATTGACCTGAAATGCCATGATCATGGCGCCAAATACAATAAATGGGGAACGAAGGAACAATCGCAGCACCAAATTCACACCAGACTGTACCTGATTGATGTCACTGGTCATACGGGTGATCAGAGTCGATGTTCCAATGGTATCGATCTCCCGGTATGACAGACTGTTGATATGACGGAACAGATCATTTCTCAGAGCAGTTCCAAATCCAACCGCCGCTTTGGCGGAGAAATACTGAGCCGTCAGAGAACAGGTCAGACCAATTGCCGCCAGCAGGATCAGCATTCCGCACATCTTCCAGATGTAAGGCTGATCTGCATTTTTGATACCAGTATCGATGATGTTGGCCATAACTAACGGCACAAACAGCTCGAAACTGGCTTCCAGCATCTTAAATAAAGGACCCATGACGCTTTCCAGTTTATAGTCCTTTAAATACTTAAGCAGCTTTTTCACTTGAAAACCTCCTGTAAATAATTTTATATCGTAACAATTCAGCACCTTCTGGCCTATGTTTTCTTACACTCGATGCACCAAGCGCACAGATCTGCTGTACCGTTACTTTATATTTTTTTGGAATAAAGCCTTGTAATAGTATAGCATTTTGATATAATATATACAAGCTATTTTTTTAAATTACAGAAAATAAAAGGAAAATCGATCATATGAATTCAAAACAATTATTTTACTTTGTATCCGTAGCGGAAACCGGAAGTTTTACGGCTGCAGCGCAGAAACTGGGACTTTCCCAGCCGCCTTTAAGCAAACAGATCATGCTGCTGGAGGAAGAGCTGGGCGTTATACTCTTAAAACGTGGCTCCAGAAAGGCAGAACTGACGGAGGAGGGAACCTACCTTTACGGACAGGCCAAGAACATCCTGTCCATGATGGACACTACTGCCCAGGAACTGTCCCATTTTCACGGCGGACAAAATGGGGTTCTGCGGCTTGGAACGATTTCTTCCTCCGGATACATTCTGACTGAACAGATCTTAAAAAATTTCTGCCGGGAATTTCCGCGGATCCGTTTTGAACTGAATGAGGGAAATACCTATGAGCTGCTGGAACAGTTAAAAAATGGCATCATTGAGTGCGCTATTTTGCGAACTCCTTTTAACAGTGAAGGGTTTGAGTGTATCTATGGGCCTGAGGAACCTCTGGCTGCAGTTGGGGAGCCACGTTTTTTCCACTGTGGCGATGACTCCTCGATTGCGTTGGCTGATTTGGCTGGGATTCCTCTGATCCAGTACCGCCGCTTTGATTCCATGCTGTCGGTGGCGTTTCAAAATGCTGGAATTGAGCCATCCATCTTCTGTCACAATGACGATGCACGCACCTGCCTGTTATGGGCTTCTGCAGGACTTGGCGTGGCACTTGTACCAGAAACGATTACGAACCTGCCATTATCGAAAGGGCTGTCCATCCACCGGATCGACAATGCAGACACCATGACCCGCATGGCGGCAGTGTATAAAAAAAGCGGATATGTGTCAAATATTGCCAAAGAATTTGTTTCCTATTTTCTTGCTAATTTTTCCCATACATGATACCATGTTCAGAGAAGCGCCTTGGGGATATGCCATTTAGCAAGCTCTCGAAAAACACCGCCCCTATGGCCACAAATATCATGAGGTAACTTGTATATGATCGATCTGCTTGCCCATATCAAGGGGATTTTTGATAAATACAAGAAGGATGAAGTAACTGTTTACGCAGCCCAGGCATCTTTCTTTATTGTAATTGCCTTTTTTCCGTTTATCATGCTACTGTTGACCGTGATCCAGCTAGTCCCTGGCGTTCAGAAATCAGATCTCTTATCCCTTTTAGTCAATATTATGCCGGATATGTTCGATCCTCTTGTGGTCAGCATCATTAACGATCTCTACACCAAATCACCGGCTACCATCGTATCCATCACAAGTATCACCGCTCTATGGTCGGCAGCAAGGGGAATGCAGGGAATTGAAAGTGGTTTAAACCGGGTGTTTGAGTCACCGCAGACCAAGGGATTTATTCTCCGCCGGATCATCTGTGCCGGTTATACCCTGCTTTTTATCGGAAGCTGTCTGGTAAGCCTGCTGCTTCTGGTATTTGGCTCTACGATCCATGCTTTTCTCACCCGACGGTTTCCATGGACACTTCCCTCCATCGGAGTTCTGTTTCACCTACGATCCCTGATGACCATGTGGCTGTTGTCTATCGTGTTTACCTCCCTCTACACGTATGTGCCGGTCCACAAGCACACTTTACGGAGCCAGGTCCCGGGTGCCGTGTTCGCAACCTTAGGATGGATCATTTTTTCCTACCTGTTTTCCATTTATTTTAACCATTTCAGCAATTTTTCTTATATGTACGGCAGCCTAACTGCCATCGTGGTGGTAATGCTGTGGCTTTATATCTGCATCTGCATTCTTCTGATCGGAGCAGAGATTAATTATCATGAAGCCCGATACGGTTCTATTTTTGAAAAAAAGAGGCAGTAACCCGTTTACCAGGGCACTGCCTCTTCTTTTTTTATCCTTATAATTGATAAATCTGGCTATATTTTTCTTTCAGATACTCCACATAATACTTCGGATTAAAGTCTTCTCCTGTTACATCCCTTAAGATCTGTCGGCTGGTCTTCATTTTTCCATATTTGTGAATGTTTTCACGAAGAAATTCCCGAATCACGGAAATTTTACCTTCCCGCAGCAGTCCCTCGAAGTCCATCTGCGTCTTCATATATGCATAGATCTGGGCTCCAAAAGCACTCCCAAGGGCGTAAGATGGGAAATATCCAAAATCACCCATGGACCAGTGGATATCCTGAAGCACACCTTCCGCTGCATTGGCCGGACGCACACCCAGATACTCCTCATATTTGTCTGCCCACACTTCCGGAAGGTCTTTCACCTTAAGAGTTCCCTCCATCAGCTGCTTCTCGATCTCATAGCGGATCAGAATGTGAAGGCTGTAGGTCAATTCATCGGCCTGGGTCCGGATGAGACTTGGCTGGACTTTATTGACTGCCCGCACAAACTGTTCCAGAGTGACATCCCCCAACTGCTTCGGAAATAATTCCTGGACTTTTCCATAGATCGGAACCCAGAATGCCTCGCTGCGGCCAATGATGTTTTCAAAGAAACGGGACTGACACTCATGCATGCCCATAGAGGTTCCCTCACCCAGTGGTGTCTGGGTCAGTTCATCCGGAATTCCCATCTCATAGATGCCATGGCCGGACTCGTGGATCACAGAAAACATGGAGTCGTCTACCCGGTTATTATATGCTGTGGTAATACGGATGTCATGGTTATGAAGATTCGTGGTAAATGGATGGGCGCTGACAGCCATCACTCCCTTATTAAAATCAAATCCCACGTATTCTGCCAGATAACGTCCGATCTTCTCCTGCTTCTCTTCTGAGAAGTCGCCTGTCAGAATCTTCTGGTCAATCTCAATGCCGGATTCCATGATCTGATGAAGCAGCGGAACCAGTTCCTTTTTTAAGGTATTGAAAAACTGATCCAGAATCTCTGTATCAAAGCCTTCTTCGTAGTGATCCAGCATCACATTGTAAATGGACTGTCCTTCTTTTGCCTGGTAAGAAGCAAATTTCTTCTGGTAGGAAATAATCTCCTCGAGAAATGGCGCAAACCGGTCAAAATCCTTCTTCTCCTTTGCCTCAGTCCAGACACGGGTACCTTCTGATGTCAGTTCGGAGTACTTACGGTATTCTTCCGGCGGAATGCACTCCAGACGTTCTAATTCCTTTTTTACCTCGCGGACAATACTGGATTGAATTTCTGAAAGACTGTTGTCTTCCCCACATTGTTCCACAAGTTCTTTCACCTGTGGGTTTGACACGGTTTTCTGATATTCGCTGGATAGAACCCCCACCATCCTGGAAGTATAGGTTCCTGCCTCCTTCGGTGCTAATGTAGCGTCATCCCACTCAAATAGCACCAGAGCTGTTTTTAACGCCTGGGCCTTCTCGAGATACTCATTTAACTGCTCAAATGCCTGACTCATACGTGAATTCTCCTTTCGTTTGTGAAAAAACTGTTTATCTAAGCAACAGACTTTTTTTCTGAAACTGGAAAACGGTCATGATAATCCAAGATCTCTCTCTTATCATGACCGCTCCATCTTACAAAAATTCAAGTTTTCATGGAATCCGTTCTATGGGGTCTTAAAAATACTTCTTAGATCCCCACAGGTTATTCTTCTTCAATTCCAGATACTCGTTATATGCCTTTTCCAAAATCTGCTTTTCATTAGAAAATTTCAGCAAATGGTAAGCCTCATAGAACTTATAATATCCGGAATCCATGAAAAACTCTTCACGTTGTGGTTTACTGTAATAGCTGTCTGCCATCATCAGATACCAGTGTACATCCTTTTCCACCATATCCTGGGGCGTGTTGAATGAATACTGGCTCTTTCCAATATACTTAATAATGGAAGCACTGACCCCGGTTTCTTCCTTCACCTCACGCAGTGCAGTGTCCCGGTATTCCTCTCCAGCTTCTACAGTCCCTTTCGGCAGAACCCAACCCTCGTATTTGTTTTTATAGTTCTTATACAAAACAAGAATCTTTCCTCGAAATATCACCACACCGCCACAGCTCGTTGCCTCAATCATTGCAATTCCTCCTGTTTTCAGCCATGTTGTGATCTGGCTGTTGGTGTGTCATCATAGACTGAGGCTAGTATAACTCTATTTGGACAGATATGCAAGCGTAACTGTTATTTCGTTGCCAGTGCCTTAAAAATCTTCTCGGATGTGATCGGCAGCTCGCGGATACGGACGCCTGTCGCATTGGCGACTGCATTGGCAATGGCCGGTGACGGCGTATTGATGACGATCTCACCGATGGATTTGGCGCCAAACGGACCGGTCGGCTCATAGCTGCTCTCAAATTCCACACGAATGGTTCCCACATCCATACGGCTTGGGATCTTGTACTGCATAAAGGAATTCTCTGCCAGAACACCCTTGGAAGAATATGTCACATCCTCAAAAAGCGCCATGCCGATTCCCTGGGCCAGTCCGCCCTCCGTCTGGATACGGGCCAGGTTCGGGTTGATGACCGTACCACAATCTACTACCGCTACATAATCGATCAGCTTTAACTCGCAAGTTTCCTTATCAATCTCGATCTCCGCAATACCTGCCATATATGGAGGTGGAGAAACAGGAGATGTCTGAGTATCGCTGGCCATCAGGCTCTCATCAGAGAAGCACATGATCTTATTGCCGATGTCTTTTAAGGAAATGGATTTGCTGCCATCCTCATTGGACACGATTTTTCCATCAAATTCCAGTTCTTCCGGCACACACTCTAAGTAAACTGCCGCACGTTCAATGATCTTCTTTCTTAATTTCTCACAGGTTCTCACTACTGCCATACCAGTCAGATAGGTGGTACTGGAAGCATAGGAACCAGAGTCATATGGAGAAATATCGGTATCAACTCCATGAACCACGATATCGTCAACGGAACAGTCCATACAGTCTGCCGCCATCTGGGCCAGGATCGTATCGCAGCCAGTTCCCATATCAGAAGCGCCGATCATCAGACTGTAAAATCCATCGTCATTCACCTTCATGGCCACAGACGCCACATCAATGCCGCTGATGGAAGACCCCTGCATCGCCATCGCCATACCGACCGCACGGATCTTGCCATTGCCCATATCGCGGCACGGATACTTCTCATCCCAGCCGATCATCTCCTTAGCCCGGTTCACGCAACGGTTTAAGGCACAGCTTCTGGCAGTTTCCCCATAGTACGCAGGCATCACATCGCCCTCTCTTACCATGTTTTTCTCACGAAGAGCGCTTGGGTCCATCGACAGTTCTTTAGCCAGCTCATCTACAATGGATTCCACTGCAAAAATTCCCTGGGTCGCACCATAACCGCGGTACGCACCGGCAGACATATGGTTGGTATAGACCACATCATAAGCGAAACGGTGGGCTTCCAGACGGTATAACGGAATGGACTTGTGTCCAGATAAACCTACGGTTGTTGAACTGTGCTCGCCATATGCTCCAGTATTGGATAAAGTATACACATCCAATGCACGGATGGTACCATCCTTATTGGCACCGATCCGCACGGTCACTTCCATCTCATGACGTGGAGAAGATGCAATCATGGATTCGTAGCGGCTGAAGATCATCATAGCTGGTTTTCCTGTCTTCCAGGTTACAATAGCCGGATACATCTCCATCACTACCGTCTGTTTCGCGCCAAAACCACCTCCGATCCTCGGCTTGATCACACGGATCTTGGACTTACTGGTATGGAGGGCATTGGCCAGAATACGGCGCACATGGAAGGTAACCTGGGTAGATGCAACCACATTCAGGCGATCGTAAACATCCATGTATGTGTAAGCACGGAATGTCTCCATCATAGCCTGCTGGTTCGCCTTGGTGTGGTAAGTTCTGGTAAGAACCACGTCACTGTCCTTCATCACCTCATCTACATCCCCGTGCTCATCCAGTTCATGGGCACAGAGATTCCGCTTATTATCTGCTCCTGTCGGGAAATTCAGATGCCAGTCTTCCTCTGGATGTACCAGGATCGGATTATCTTTCGCCGTATGGAAATCCAGTACCGGTTCCAGCACCTGATAGTTCACTTTCAGCATCTTTAATGCTTTATCAACGGCTTCTTCCGTTTCACCTGCCACAATAGCAACCGGATCTCCTACAAAACGTACCCGTCTGTCCAAAATATAACGATCATAAGGACTTGGCTCCGGATAAGTCTGTCCTGCCAGAGTAAAACGCTTTTCATGCGGAACGTCTTCCCATGTTAAAATGGTAACAATTCCAGGAACCTTTAAGGCCCTGGTCTTATCTACCGTCTCGATCAGAGCATGTGCATGAGGACTTCGCAGCACCTTCACCACCAGGCAGTCCTTCGGAGCCAGATCCTGGGTGTAAACCGGTTTTCCTGTAACCAGCGCCATGGCATCTTTCTTCATAGTCGGCGCGCCGACTGCGTGAAATTTCACTTCCATTTATCTGGTCTCCTTTCTATGCAGATACTTATGAACCGCCCGGAGCTGTCCCATATAACCTGTGCAACGACATAAATTACCCTCTAAGTACTCCCGGATTTCAGCCTCAGAAGGGTCCACAAGCTCCCGTTCCATGGCAAGCACATTCATAATAAATCCCGGGCTGCAGAAACCACACTGTTCCGCACCTTCGCCTGCCAGAAAACGACCAAATTCCTCTGCCTCTTTTTGAAGTCCTTCTAAGGTCGTGATATGCTGTCCGGCCGCTCTTGCCGCTAAGACAGAGCAGGAAAGCACTGGTTTTCCTTCCATCCATACGGTGCAAAGGCCACAGTTAGTCGTCTCACAGCCACGTTTGACACTGTAACATCCATGTGCCCGCACCAGATCCAGAAGCAGAGTATCTGCCTGGATCTCTGTCTTTACAGATTGTCCATTTAAAAAAAACTGAAGCTCCATCACTGCAGTCCTCCTTCTTCTTTTGTCCGGATCTCATCCACCAGGCGGCGGATATAGATCTGTGCCAGTGCTTTCCGGTATTCCGCACTTCCACGCAGATTGGTTCCATAACGATACTGATCTGCGATTTTCTCTGCCAGTTCCTCTGCTGATCCCTGATCTGCCTCTGTCACAAGAGATGCTCTGGCTGGTCTTGCACCAACTGCCGTATACCAGGTATCATCCTTCTTTGCTGCTGCCACAGCGATCAGTGGAAAATCCGTCTCTGTCCGTCTCTGGGTCACATAAGCAGCCTTTCTTCCATCCTTCTTAATGATGATCCGCACCAGGATGTCATTATCATAAGGCATATTCGCATATTCTGTCAGGGATATCCTTCCTGCCTTATAAAGCTCCACTTCCGTATCCAGAACCAGAAGTGCCGTCAGGACATCAGAAAAACCATATCTTCCATACAGACTGCCACCGACTGTTGCGCCATTACGAAACTGCACTCCTACAATGTGACGTACCATCTCTCTCATAAGTCCATCAAAATACCGATTCAGATCAGTATTCGTTTCCAACTGTCTTAAGGTACACATGCATCCGATCTGGAATTCATTTTCCGTCTCCTCAATCTGATTCAGACCGAGACCAGACAGATCAATGATGGTTCCCTTCTGAAAAGAAGACATCTTTAACCACATCATACCGCCGACAATTTTATTGCTTTTCTTCTGGTTCAACTCATACGCTTCTTCCAGACTTTCTACCCGTTTGTACTCTCTTGCCTTAAACACGACCCTTTTTCACACTCCTTTATTTATTTCTTGAAAACCAGTTATCAAACACTGCCCTGGCAATCGGTGCCGCTGCAGCCCCTCCAGAACCTCCTTCTTCTACGATCACGCTGACTGCCAGCTGGGGATTCTCCGCAGGTGCATACCCGGTGAACCAGGCATGGGTTTCTTTCCCTGTCTCAAATTCCGCTGATCCAGTTTTTCCAGCAACCGTATACTGGTCATTTTTTAATTTTGAACCGGTTCCTTCTGTCACAACAGCTCTCATCATAGTTCCGAGAGCCTCTGCCTCTGATGCTGTCATCAGATTCCCATATGCCTCCGGCGTAAAGGCTTTTACCATCTCACCTGCCGCATTTACCACATGATCCATCAGATACGGTTTCATCAACGTTCCCCCATTGGCAATGGCTGCCGTGATCATGGCGCTGTGCATCGGCGTAATCTGGGTTTTCCCCTGCCCAATGGCTGTCAGAAGGATCTGCCAGGTATCATCCTGTGCTGCTTCTGTAAATACACTTTTACTGTAGGATAACGGAACCGGAAGGTTCTGGTCATATAGCAGTTCCCTGGTTGTTCCAGACAGCTTTTTCTGATCCAGCATCATTCCTATGTCAGCAAAAGCGCCGTTACAGGAGTTGGCAAATGCCTCCTCCAGATTCTGGCTGCCATGAGCCGTCTTATGGTAACACTGAATGGTATAATCTCCCTGTTCCAACACTCCGTTACAATCATAATGAAAATTCCGGTATTCTTCTGGATATTCCCGCATAAACTCCAAAAGGGTAATGATCTTAAAAGTAGATCCAGGTGGATACACCCCCTGCGTTGCCCGGTTTAAAAGCCTGGACTCTGAATCTGTCCGCAGGGAATCCCACTGGTTCTGCACCTGATTCGGATCATACGCTGGTTTGGAAACCATCGCCAAGATCCGTCCCGTATCCGGCTCCATGACCACCACCGCACCTTTCCGGTCTCCCAACGCATCACTGGCAGTTTTCTGAAGCTCCAGATCAAGCGTTGTATACAGATCGTCTCCCGGATTCTTCTGTCCAGAGAACTCCCGCATCACCTGTTCCATCAGATTGATATGGGAAGAAAGCATATAGAAATTGCCCTGGGCCTCTAATCCCGTCTTTCCCATGGAGGAATAACCTATCACATGGGCAAATAGATCTCCATATGGATAACTGCGGAGCTCTGTTCCATCTTCCTGCTGCTGTGTCTGGGCCAGGATCTGGCCATCGCTGCTTAAAATATCACCCCGGATCACCCGGTCTGCAAAGCTGTCCAGACGGGAGTTATAAGTATTATTGATGATCTCATCCCGTTTCTGTGAAAGGAAAAAGCCCTCATACCCGATCATACAGAGAAATAAAAATACAATCACATAAGTAAAACGAAGGATCTCCCGATTGGATTTTTCAGAAGGAGAAAGGGTCTTTTTCTTCTTTTTAGCTATCATACCCGTCTTCCTCCTCTTCACTTCGTTTCAGAATATAAAGTCCCTGCATCACGCCAAACATCATAAAGGTACTTAAAACAGAGCTTCCACCGTAGCTGACTAATGGAAGTGTCACTCCTGTGGAGGGAATGAATTTGATTGCTCCGCCCACAGCAAGAAATACCTGGGTAATGTAAAGCATTCCAAAGCCAAAAGCGATCAGCTTATAAAAAAGCGCCTGCATCTTACACGCCATCATCATAAACTGTAAAAAGCAGCCTAAACAGATCAATAACAGGCACAGGGCAAATACAGCCCCCATTTCTTCTGAGATTGCTGCAAAAATAAAATCCTTTTCCACTACCGGAATCTTTTTCGGCATTCCCTGGTAAAGTCCCATACCGAACCAGCTTCCAGTTCCAATGGCAAATAAAGACTGGGCCACCTGATACCCTTTATTTTCAATATCTGACCACGGATCTCTCCATGCCATCACCCGGACCCGGACATGCTGGAACAGTCCATAAGCCGCCACGCCAGCCAGACAACCGCTGAGGGAGCCTGCTGTCAGATACAGCCAGTTCGATGTGGCCACAAACAGCATGAACAGATAGGTAACAAAGAAGATAAACGCGCTTCCCAAATCTTTTGAAAGCACCAGAATCAGCACATGCAGCGCCGCCATCACGGTTACCTTTACCACCTGTTTCCACTCCGTAGACTGATAAAGCATGGAAGCTGCAAAGAATACGAAGCTAAGCTTTACAAACTCCGATGGCTGCATCGTCACGCCGGCAATCTCAATAGATAGCTGGGCACCAAAGCTGGTATTACCTACCAGACAGACCACTCCCAGGAGAACCAGTCCAAGAATTCCATAAACCCACGGAATCTTTACTAACTGCCATACCCGGTCCATAATAAACGGAATAATCCAGGTGAACACCGCCGAAACCACCACGATCACGAACTGCCGTTCTGCTTTCTCAAAGGATAAACGGGAAAGCATAAAGAGCCCGATACTCAAAAAAATGCATACGTTATTTACCAGAATCCTGGAAACATACGGATAAAAAACACGATACAGCAGGATATATGCCACAAAAAACACAATTTGCACTGCCGCAAACAGCGGTAATCTGATATCTTCCGTCCTTAGATACATCACGCCATAAGCAAGGATCTGGATCAGCACCATGATCCGGTTCTGTCTTCCACACAAGCGGTTCTGCCGTTCCTCATCCAGACTGAAATACCGGAAATTCAGATACGTGTAAAAAGCGATCAGAAAGATCATCACATATCTGGCCACATCAGTTATAAGGTTGGTCATGTTATTCTACTCCACGTTTGAAATGTCCTCTGGTTATGTCTGTAAATGGAATCTGTCCTGTTTTTCCTTCCAGGAACACAGCCCTGTAGGCCTGAACAATCTGCCGGATCTGTTCTTTCGTCTCCCAGGTAAACTGAAGCCGGATCGCATCCGGAGCCAGTCTGTGGATCAGATGTTCCTGTCCTAAAAGAGAGAGGGGACTCGGATTATAAATGGTATTATAACAGAAGGTACAACGATTCTTCACCGGCAGATCTTTACCAGTTCGGTCACGCATCCGTAAAAGTCCGGGACGATGCGTACAACGGTCGGTGGTTTTCTGTATACATTGTGCAGAAGTCATCACTGGAAGATATCCATAGACCACCAGCTCCATGCCCTGACATCCAAGCTGTTCTAATTCCTGGCTATTTAACTCTAATGGAAGCGTCTGACGGGTAAGTCCCATCTGATCATAGGTTTCCTTGGCTGTCTGGTTAAATACATAAAGATTATGGTCCCCAAATAACGGGATCGAAAATCCCTTTTCCTTTACATATACGATCTCTTCCATGGAACGAACCAGAAGTCCGTCAAATCCAGCCTCTGTCAGATACTGCCAGTTTTTCTCAAAGAACCGGATCGCCTCTGTACGGAAAATCACCGGAAGCGCCAGAACACAGCGTTTCCCCGCTTCATGACAAGAGAAAGCATACGCACTCCACTGGTCTGGTTCAAAACCATCTGCTTCCAGCTGAAGTTCTCTTACCGATTCCAGTTCAAGAACCGTATCAAAACCATCTGGAGTATCCAACAGGACATGCAGTTCCATCTCTTTGGGAGTTTTCTTTTCAGAACGATCATCGGTCTCTCGCTTTCCGCTCTCTCTTCTATATTTCCCCAATAATTCCCGTTCTAATTTTTCCAACGATGTTCTTCGCAGTTCATTCAATGCCTGAACAGGGAGGAAAACATTCCCAACAGTGGAAATGGTAAGATCCGTAAACTGAAATGGCGTATTGCCTGTCTTCTGGATCTGCTTTCTTAACTTATCTTCTGTCATCGGCTGATTCTGAGCAGTCATAACCACAGTACCCTCTGTCTGTACAGTCACGTTCTCTCCATCCGGATCGATACAGGAAAGAACCAGGGACACCGGTTTTCCTTCTTCTACCACCAGACTGCCTGTCACGGGTTCTTTTAATTCCGCATTGACATAGGCTGCATCCAGATACTCAAACAATTCCTGGTTTCCCTGGCGGAACGCTGGTTTTTCCTTTAAAGCAACCATATCCCGTCCATTATGCTGCACATAATAGCCATCGGTAAAGCCGCCACGGTCAAACAGATCCAAAAGGATCTTTTTATCTCTCGGGTCTACGTGATATCCCTTTCGTCCGCTCTTCAGATACCGGTCTACATACTTCCGGTAAATACTGACAACACCTGCCGTATAGCGCGGACTCTTCATACGTCCCTCAATCTTTAAAGAATAAACGCCTGCCTCTAAAATATCCGGAAGAATATCCAGAACACACAAATCTTTTAAACTCATCACATAACGTTCATCTCTTGGCTGACAGGAATGATCATCTTTTCTCACATCATAAGGAAGACGACATGGCTGGGCGCAACGTCCACGGTTGCCGCTTCGTCCGCCGATCAGACTGCTGAGCAGACACTGACCGGAATAACAGTAGCATAAAGCACCATGGACAAAGCTCTCAATCTCCACACCGACTTCTCTATGAATCCGAGCGATCTCCTCCAGAGACAGTTCTCTGGCCGTTACCACACGGCTGGCTCCCATCTTTTTAAGAAGAGAGGCACCTTCCGCCCCAGTAATGGTCATCTGGGTACTGGCATGAATATCCAGATCTGGAAAATGTTCCCGGATATAGGTAAACACACCCATATCCTGAACAATCACCGCATCCAGTCCTGCCATGTAATAAGGATTTAGGTAGTCAAAAAGACTGTCCAGCTCCTTTTCCTTTACTAATGTATTGACTGTCATATACAGAGACGCACCATGAAGATGGGCGTAGTTGATTGCCTCCAGCATATGATCCTCATCCAGGTTATCCGCATACGCTCTGGCCCCAAACTGGCTGCCACCGATATAAACCGCATCTGCGCCAGCAGCAATGGCCGCTTTCATGCTTTCAAAAGAACCAGCCGGAGCAAGCACTTCCACCTGTCTTTGTTTCATGATCATTTCCTCCAATATCTCTCAAGGGTCCATATACGTCTGAGCAATCAGCACAAGACGCAGTCAGACTTATGTGTTCTTACGGTCAGCGCAGCATGTGCGCAGACCTGCTGAATCGTTACCTATGGCCATTATTTCCTGAAAAAAAGTTCTGATTATTTCCATGGGCAGAGGCCGCGGAAGCTGTCTGAACTGCCTTGATCTTCAGCAACTCTTCCTCTGCCTGCTTCTGCTTCTGTTCTGCCTCCTGAAGCTTCCGCTCCAGATTCTCCAGCTTCATCTGCATCGTTACCAGATCATGCTTCAAGCTATAGCTTTCCTTTTCCATGTCATCACGCTGCTTCTGACTTTCTCTTGCCTGCTCTGCCGCCTTAAAATAATCATCTGCTATATTTAACTGGATCATCACAGACTGATACTCCTGGCTCTGCTTACTAAAGCCATCCTTCGCCTTCAACTGGGCTGTTTTATCATTAATATAGCTGGCAACTTTCTGTAAATACTGCGCTTCCTCTGCGCCTCCCAGCGTATAGATCTTTCCATCAATTAAAACCTGAGCATAATGTTTCTCATTCATTGGTCAAAACTCTCCTGTCCTTTCCATTTATTCTCTGCTGAGCCCCAGATGCCGGTAAGCCTCCTCCGTAACGGTTCTTCCCCTTGGCGTGCGGTTGATCAGACCATTCATCAGAAGGTATGGCTCGTATACATCTTCCAGTGTGCCAGAATCTTCTCCCAGCGCCGCTGCCAGCGTATCCAGGCCTACCGGGCCACCGGAAAACTTCTGGATAATGGTATTCAAGATCGCCCGGTCATTGTTATCCAGACCAAGACGGTCCACATCTAAAATATCCAGTGCAAAATCTGCTACCTGTCTGGTGATCACACCGTCATATTTCACCTGGGCAAAATCCCTCACGCGTTTTAACAGGCGGTTGGCCAGTCGCGGGGTCCCCCTGGATCTTCTGGCCAGTTCCATGGCACCTTCTTCTTCAATCTTTACACCAAGAACCTTGGCAGAACGCTGAATGATCACTTTCAGTTCCTGTGGCGTATAGAAATCCAGTTTCTGTACCACGCCAAAACGATCCCGCAGTGGAGCTGTCAAAAGTCCCACACGGGTAGTAGCTCCTACCAGGGTAAATTTCGGCAGATCCAATCGGATGGACCGGGCCGCAGAATCCTTTCCCAGCATAATATCAATGGCAAAATCCTCCATAGCCGGGTAAAGTACCTCCTCTACCTGACGGTTTAAACGGTGGATCTCATCCACAAAAAGCACATCGCCCTCCTGGAGATTGTTCAGGATCGCCGCCATCTCTCCCGGCTTTTCAATGGCCGGTCCGGAGGTGATCTTCATATTGACCCCCATCTCATTGGCAATAATGCCGCAGAGGGTGGTTTTCCCAAGACCTGGAGGTCCGTAAAACAGCACATGATCCAGGCTCTCGCCCCTGGATTTGGCTGCGTCTATGTAAATCTTCAATGTAGACTTGATCTTTTCCTGTCCTATGTAATCGTCCAGATATTGCGGACGTAAATGGGAATCGTTCTTCTGATCCTCTTCCATTAACTCGGTTGTAATAATTCTTCGTTCCATATGATCCGCCTTTCCCGGCACTTTCACAAACATCTACTCGAAATAGTTTTTCTATATCTATTAAAAGAATGACAAATGACGTAAGGACGCTTTCAGGACATCCTCCGCTGTCATTTGCCCGGTGATCTCCACCTGGCGCACTGCCTTTGTCGCCTCCATGGCAGAATAGCCTAACGCCGTCAATGCGTCCACGGCTTCCTTTCCTGCGTCCGGAAGGCCTCCTGTCCGCGCCGGAGTGGTTCCTGTCTCTTCCTGGTCTGTCATCAGGATCTCTTCCACAGAAATCTTATCCTTCAGATCCAGGATCAATCGCTGGGCCGTCTTTAGCCCGATACCTGGTGCCTTGGAGATTGCCTTGGCATCTCCAGAGATCACAGCCAGTCTTAAATCATCCGGTCTCATAGCAGACAACAGTCCCAATGCACCCTTAGGACCAATTCCATTAACACCCAAAAGCTGCTTAAACATCTTTAAATCCTGACGGCTCCGGAAACCAAACAGGTTCAGAGCGTCCTCCTTTACCTGCAAATACGTATAAATACGCACCTCTTCTCCCACCGGAGGCAGCTCCTCCAAAAAAGAAAGTGGTACGTGGATCTCATAACCAATGGAAGAAGCCTCCACAACGATCTGGTCTTCTTCTTTTTCAGCTAAAATTCCCCGTATATATGATATCACCAAACTGGTCCTTCATAACGTTCCAATCGATCATCACTGCAAATACGCAGACCTGCCGGGTCGTTATGTCCTTTCTATTTTTCTCATATGTCAATACATGCTTTCTTACATGTAAATCTTACAGATTCGCAAAATGCCTATAATCCTTGTTTCATTCTACCATACTCCGATACTCTTTTGCAAGCGCTCAAATCGAACATACATTCTGTTTTGCATTTGACTTGTTTACAATTCAGAAAATGCCTGTCACTCATGTACCGTAACTTTGACTTCTGTTTCCGCTTTCGGTATAATATAGCTGATCATTGCGCGAACTACAGGAGGTTTTATGATAACCATTCAGAAAACGATCACACTTCCAGATACCTATCCCCTTGAGCGTCTTGGCCGTCTGGAGGATTTATTATTTTTCGATATTGAGACCACCGGATTTTCCGGTGATTACACCCATTTATATTTGATCGGATGCACCTATTTCCAGAAAGGCACCTGGCATCTGATCCAGTGGTTTGCAGATACCGCTGATTCTGAAGCAGAGATCCTGCATTCCTTTTTCCATTTTCTTGAGCAATTCAAAACCGTGGTTCATTTTAACGGAGACGGTTTTGATATTCCGTACCTGTTGAAGCGGTGCAAGGCATTTAAGCTGCCTTATGATTTTTCCGGCATCTCCAGTATTGATATTTATAAAAAGATCAAGCCCTTCCGCAGTCTGCTGAAATTAGAGCAATTAAAGCAGAAATCCATTGAACGTTTCCTTGGAATCTATCGGAAAGATCAGTATCATGGCGGTCAGCTGATCGATGTTTATAAAATCTATCTTCAGACCCATGAGGATGAGCTGTACGATATGCTGATGCTCCATAACCGGGAAGATCTGGAGGGGATGCCGCTGATTTTACCTATTTTAAACTATCCGGACTTTTTTGAACACCCTTTTCTTTTAAAAAATGAAACTGTTTTGGATGATCGTGTGATTTTACAACTGGAGAATCCGGTTTTTCTGCCAGTTTCCTGTGCCTGTCGGACGGAGCTTGGGAGTTTTTCGGCAGATGGACAGAAGGCCGTGCTTGAGATTCCATTGTATCGTGGAGTTTTAAAACATTTTTATGAAAATTATAAAGATTATTATTATCTGATTTATGAGGATACGGCAGTACATAAAAGTATCGGAGAATTTGTGGAGAAATCCGCACGGAGAAAGGCAACGGCAAAAACCTGTTATACAAAGAAAGAGGGCTCGTTTTTCCCACTGGCTGATGTCTGGGACAGGCCGATGTTTCAAGAAGAATACCACGGAAAGCTTCTGTTTGGTGAATATACAGATGGAATTTTTGAATGTCCAGAATTCCTTGAAAAGTACATCAAAAAGATTGCTTTTGCAAAATAAAAAAATAGTAATAACTCGCTTGAACCTACAGTATTAGAAATTCCGTAACGCTCCAACAGGTCAGCGCACCTGCTGCGCTGACCGAAAAACACGGGCTGGATCGTTACGGGATTTCTACTATATTTCTACTATTTAGCTGCCAGATCTTTGATCACTTCACCGGCGATGATCAGTCCTGCTACCGATGGTACAAATGCGGTACTGCCTGGAATGTCACGGCGTTCTGTACATTTATGGGCGGCACCTGGTGGACAGATACAATGACTGCGGCAGCTGATGGACATGTCCTCAATTGGTCTTGTCGGCTGTTCTTCGGAATAGACCACTTTTAATTTCTTTACGCCACGTTTTTTTAATTCCCGGCGCATGACTCTGGCCAATGGACAGACACGGGTTTTGTAAATATCGGCCACCCGGAACTGGGTCGGGTCTAATTTATTACCGGCTCCCATGGCGCTGATGATCGGAATGCCCATCTCCTGACATTTCATAACCAGGGAGATCTTGGCTGTCACGGTATCCACCGCATCTACCACATAATCGTAGTCGGCAAATGGGAACTCATCAGCATTGTCCGGAAGGAAAAAGCACTTGTGGATCATAACCTCTGCATCTGGATTGATCTCCAGTATCCGGTCACGCATCACGTCCACCTTGTATTGACCAACCGTCTTTCTGGTGGCAATGATCTGGCGGTTTAAGTTGGTTAAACAGACTTTATCGTCATCTACCAGATCAAATTTCTGGATGCCGCTGCGGACCAATGCTTCGCAGACATAACCTCCAACCCCGCCGATTCCAAAGACCGCAACCCGCGCTCCGGCCAGTTTCTCCATCGCTTCTTTTCCAAATAAAAGTTCCGTTCTTGAGAACTGATTTAACATCTGACTGCCTCCGAATCTCTAGTGATTTTCTATTTATGATGTTTTACCACAATTCTTTGTACATTTTCTCAACATCAGACTGAGTAATGTCTCTCTTGGTATTCTGAGGGCTTCCGCTGTCCATCGCATCATGGGCCATCTTCTCGATCACACCAAAGAAGGTCTCTTTATCAATACCATATTCTTCCAGCGTTGGTGTCTCTAATTCTTTGGTCAGGGCTACCACCGCTTCTAGGAATTTCTCGCTTGCCGCTTTATCAGAATCCTCTGCAGCTGCAACGCCGATGGCTCTTCCCAAAGCTGCAAAACGATCATAAGCGCCTTCCAGGGCAAAGCTTAAGCAAACCTTCATCAGCATGGCATTGGATAAACCATGAGCTACATGGAACAGTGCACCGATCGGGCGGCTCATGCCATGGATCAGGGTTACCGATGCATTATTAAATGCAATCCCTGCCTCCAATGCTGCTACAGACATTTCCACTCTCGCTTCCTCGTTCTTTCCATCATGAAAAGCCACCGGAAGATATTGGAAAATTCTCTTTACTGCGGACAGAGCAAAGGTATCAGACATGGTCTGCGCTTTTCTGGAGGTATACGCCTCTACAGCATGGCACAACGCATCCAGTCCGGTTGCTGCGGTGATCTTAGGTGGTGCTGTCATGGTGAACTGTGGATCGATGATCGCCAATGTTGGCATCAGAACCTGTCCCTTTAACAGCATCTTAATGTCTTTCTCAGTATTGGTAATGATGGTAAACTGGGTTGCCTCAGAGCCAGTACCTGCTGTGGTTGGGATTGCTGCCATCGGAGGCATCTTTACATCGATGACTTTCCCCATGTAATCATTGATACTTCCACCATTCACAACCAGGGAACCAATCGCTTTCATAGAATCAATGGGGCTTCCGCCGCCTAACGCTACCAGGAAATCGCAATGCTCATCCTGATACTGTTTTAATCCTGTGTGGATCATCACATCCGTTGGCTCACCAGTGATTCCTGCGAAAATAGTATAGTCCACGCCCTGATTTTTCAGAGCGGTCTCTACCTTTGCGCAATTGCCTAACTGGATCATCACCTGATCGGTAACGATCATCGCTTTCTTGCCAAGACTTCCTAAAGCGGTCTCAGCCATATCCAGAGCTCCGGAACCGGTAAGCATACGGCCCGGAACGATAAACTCTCTTGCCATAACGTTTCTCCTCCTCGATGAATCCAATTCTTAGAACTTTGCGTCATGCAGCCAGGTGTATCTCTCATCCTCGCAGCGGTCTGTCTGAAGCCATGGATTGCCATCTAAGTGACGGATCATCCAGCAGGTGTACATCTGGAAGCCTGGAGCAACGGCCTGTGGATGAAGCTCGCCGCCTGGAATTGCGGAAAAGCTGTTGTCCACACTCTTAAATACCTGATCTCCTACAAAGCTTGCGCCGAATCCTTCTGGGCGGTCAAACTTAAATAAATAGGTCTCCGGCTGTGGATGTCTGTGAGGCAGATATCCAGACCAGTTTCCTCTGTCATTTAATACCTCGCCAAGGACCATATTGGACTCTGGAGAAATATCATGATCAAAAATAGTATTGACACGGCGTTTTGCCACGTTGCCGAATTTGCCAACGCTGGAGTAACCCCACGGAGCGTCCTCTGGTCTGTAGAGACGGCTTGGGAACTCCCTCTCATTCTTCGTACACTGAACCAGGATCTCCGTATCTGCCTCAGCAGTTACAGTAATCTCATGTCCGCCGCATACATGCAGAGCCCATGGTCCCTCTGTAAAGACATCTTTTCTGCTTGCCTCAGCAGAATTACCATCCCATCCGTATACAACTTTACCGGAAAGCAGCAATACTGCGATCTCCTCACCTTCTCTGCAGAAGGTTCTCTTCTCGCCTGCTTTCATCCGGTAAACACGGATGTCCATCATCATTGCCTTATAATCATTATCATAGGTTGTGAGGATCATCTCCCCATCATCACTAAATTCTGGATAACCAAATACTTTTCCCATTTTTTTGCCTCTTTTCTTATGATCAAACGATACGATTACAGTCAGCGCCCACAGGTGCGCTGACCTGCCAAACAATTATACTCTTGCGATCATTTCGCCATACTGCTCTTTCTCTTCTTTTATAAAGGCACGAACCTCATCTGGTCCTGGAAGAGCATCGGAACAGTTATTTGCACGAACCATCATGGAAGCCTCTGCGGAGCCAAACTCCAGACAGTCAATGATCGCCCAGCCCTGATACAAGCCATATAAGAAGCCAGAGCCGTAGCCATCACCACCACCAAAGCCTTTTCTTGCCTGAACCGGGAATGGCTTGATGCTGAACTTCTGTCCATCTGAGGTGTAAGCAGTAGATCCCTGCATACCATGTTTGATCACAACGATCTTGGCGTTGTAGTTCTGCCATAAAGCGGCGCTCTCCTCATCGGTCATACCTGGCTTGATCAGCTTCTCCGTCAGATCAAACTCTTCTCTGGAGCCCATGATGATGTCTGCCTCTTTGGCAATAATGGAATAATAAATGGAAATCTCATCACTGTTTTTCCAGTTGTACTCCCTATAATCAATATCAAAAATAATCTTGGTGTTGTTTCTCTTTGCCAGCATCACTGCCTTGATTGCTGCTTCTCTGGATGGACTTTCCGCTAAAGCAGTTCCAGAGATCAGGATCGCCTTTGCATTTTTAATATAGTCCTCATGAATATCATCCACAGAAAGCTGCAGATCTGCGATGCAGTTACGATACATCAGAATGTGGCTTTCTTTCGAAGAAAGCATCTCCGTAAAGGTCAGTCCAAGCTTCTCCCCATTTGTACACTTGGAAATATTGGAGGTATCGATTCCCTTTTCGTTGAAATAATCAACAACGTACTCTCCAAACTGATCGTCGGATACTTTTCCGATAAACCCGGCTTTTAAGCCATGTTTTGTGACACCGACAGCAATATTCGCCGGTGAACCGCCAACGAACTTCTCAAATACATGAACGTTCTTTAACGGCTTGAATTCTTCCTTGACCTGATCGTTGTATGCCGGGTTAAAGTCGATTGCAACTCGTCCCAGAAGCACCAGATCCATCGGTCTTTTCTCGTCGAATTCGATGTACTTCATATGTAGTTCCTCCACTTCAGATATGATACAAAAAGTTCCCCTCTAGTTCTTTTTGTTCATTTGTTATCATAGCATCCATTTTTTTCCGATGCAAGCATTTTCGCCGCCTGGTTTCCCAGACGGCGATCGATTATAATTCTTTAAATCCTTCCATTTCCAAATTCGCACAGTCCTCTGCGTAAAGAGCCTGCCCGAACTCTTCCAGGGCATCTGCAAAACGGGTCTTACAGTTTCTCAAGGTAACATCATCGGCCCGGCGCATATAAAAACCGGCAGAAGGGATCTCCTCGATCTTCTGTCCGTAACCAGGTCTCAGATCATACCTGCCTTTCGGCCACTTGCTCTTATTGCGTAGCGTCACGGTCACATTCTCAAATAAGACATCCTCGATATGGTTGCCGTCACTGCCGGACAAGAACACGCCATTTTCTGAATCGCAGGTAATGTTGCGGAAACGGATGCCGGAAATGTGACCGGATTTTGTCTGTTCATCCCGATCATGGGTGGAGATGGTGATCGGCTCTCCACAGCCCCACCAACAGTCTGCAAATCTCCTGGTCTCGATGATAATATCCGAGAATGACGCATTTTTCACAGATCCGCCATCCCGGATCTGAATGGAAATACCACGGTTGGAATCGCTGATGATACAGTTGTTTACGATCAGGTTCTCAAAATTCCCAGTTCCTTCTGTTCCAATCTTAATGGCAGCTGATGTGGATATCAGTGTACAGCCACTGACTAACACATTCTTCGTCGGGCCATATTCCATATTACCAGAGGAACTCTTTAAACAGATACAGTCATCCGCACAGGTAATATGACAGCCAATGATCCGCACATTCGTAGAATGATCCGGATCAATACCGTCAGAATTGGCCACATTTAAGTCATTTAAGATATGGATACCTGAGATCAGCACATCGTCACAGCCAGCCGGATGCAGTGTCCAGAACGGTGCATTGCGAAGTGTCACTTCTGTAAAAGAAATATGGTCGCAGTGTTCCACGTAGATCAGCGTTGGTCTCGGATAAAAATCTCCAGTTACGTAGTAAGGGCTGACCTGCTTTACAAAAGCATACGCATTGCCATCTACCACGCCGGGACCGGAAATGGCAATATCGTCCGCGTCTTTGGCATAGATAAACGCATAAGATGGCTTTAATGTAACCGGTGTACCCACACGGTCTACCCCGTCATCTCTCTGTCCTGCATTCGGATGAAAATAAGTATCAATATCCTGATGGGCTTTTAACACAGCCCCACGCTCCAGATGCAGCTCCGTATGAGCTTTTAAAATAATAGAGCTGGAATAATAAGTCCTGCCGTTCTCCAGGATCACACGGCCTCCTCCTGCCTGAAAGCATGCATCAATGGCTTTCTGGATTGCTGCTGCATCATTCGTCTGGCCATCCCCCACAGCCCCATAATCTCGAACTAGATAATCCATCGTTTTCTTCTCCTTTTTATATTTTGAAAGCACCGGCATCACAGCACCAGTGCTTTCTGTTTTGTTAATCAATTACATTACGGATCTTTGCCGGAGTACGGTAATTCCAGGTAGAGATCTTAATACCACTTCTGCGGCTGGCCGCATGAACGATCTGTCCGTTGCCGATGTACATGGCAACATGGTTAATGGTTCCTTTGCTATTGGTATAGAAAATCAGATCACCTGGACGCATATCACTGGATTTGATCCCCTTTCCTGTATTCGCCTGTTCTCTGGATACTCTCGGAACACGAATACCAAAATTCCGGAGAACCGACTGGGTAAAGCCGGAGCAATCTGCTCCATTCGTCAGACTGGTTCCGCCCCATACATATGGGTTACCGACAAATTTCAGCGCATAATTGACGATCTTGCTTCGCAGGGACGCCTGCTGGTTTGCAGTTTCCTCCATCGGTGAAAACTTGATTGCTTCTGTCAGGGCATACTGGACATCTACATTATTATCACGGGTAGAGATGTAGGCCCCGTCATTCTCTTCTCCATTTCCACTATCACCGGTGTCCAGATCGATCTGTACCCAGCCATCCAGCTGCTTTTCCACCGGGTAGCGCTCCTCCTTGGATATCTGGGTCCAGATCTTGGAATCGGTATTAGGCTCCATCCGGACATTTAACCGGTCCGTCCTTACGATCGCCATCAGAGAGGCAGCCTGGGTCGCAAGATCAATCGCTTCCTGACCTGTGGCCGTATACTGTGGATCAGAAGTGATGTATCCTGTAATAGAACCAGAACGGATCTTATACCAGCCATCTAAAGTCTCTAAAATATCTCCTGCTGCCTTACTTGGCATCTTGCCAATGATATTCTTGTCTCCTTCATCCGCTGGTGAACTGCGGACATTCAGATAATTGGTCACCTTGGAGATCACCAGATGGTCATAACGGTTAATGGCCATGGCTCTCAGATCCATCTTCACGGCTTCATTCAGTGAAAGCTTCACCTCTGCATAATCAGCAGAAATATAACCGGAAGAAATCTGAATCCATCCATCTCCCTGACCGATCACCTGATACCGCTCACCCTCCAGCGCCTGGCCGACCACATTATCATCCTTAATCTCCGGAGATGTACGGATATTTAAGCTATCTGCCGTGATCACAGCACGAAGGCTCACCTGTTCCAATGCCTCTGTTTTTGCTTCATCACCAGAAAGGACATATTCACTGGAAATATAGCCCTCTACTTCACCTGACTGGATGTGATACCACCCGTCCTGTTCATCTAAGATCGTACAGACGGAATTCTCCTGCATCTTACCAATAATATCGCCACCAGATTCCGGCGTTTTCCGTACATTCAGGTAGCCCGACACATGGACGATGCCGATATTGCCATAAGCATCCACCACTGCCTGCTTTTCAGCCAGATCTGCCTTGGCAGCTTCAGCCTCTGCAGCCGATTCCGATTCCTTCTGGGACTCCAGCTCTTCTAACGCCTGTGCAGCGGCATCCGCTTCCGCCTGCTGCTGCGCCCGTTCTGTTCTCCACTCTGAAAAAGCGGTTGCCTGCTTCCTGGCAAATACCACCACCGCGACCAGGACCATCACTGCGGCAATTCCTGCCAGACCATAAAACAGATAGGTAACATACGGGTTCTGGTTTCGTTTTCTTCTCGCCTTATTTAAGGACGACATATAATCTTTCTTGTTAAACATCAAAAACTCCCATCTATCAGGAACCAGTCATCTGCTAGTCCAGATATCCTTTTAACTGCAGATACTTCTTTACCAGCTCCATAGCCTCATCGACCGTAAGGGCGGAAGTATTGATCGGCAAATCATAATTCGCCATGTCTTCCCATTCTTTTCCGGTATAATACTTATAATAATCCCGACGTTCTTTGCTGATCCGGTTCACCCGGCGCAGGGCTTCCCTTGCATCAACCTTATCAACCTCTTCCACTCGGCGGATGCAGGAGCTTAAATCGCAGTAAACAAATAATTTTACCAGATTTTCCTGATTTGCAGCATCCAGAACAAAATCGGCACAGCGTCCCATGATGATACAGGACTGGCTCGCAGCTACCTGCCGGATTGCTTTCGCCTGGAAACGGAACAGATTCTCCGGGGAGGTGATATCGTCATCCAGAGATGGCTCATCCAGACTGCTCTTTAAACCGCCAATGGCACGGAAAAACAAGTTATTACCTGCTTTTTCATCATTCAGACGGAATAGCTGCTCTCCAACAGCACTTTCCTCCGATGCCATCTTTAAGATCTCTTCATTATAATAAGGAATTCCCAGTTCTTCCGATAAACGTTGTCCCATGATACGTCCGCCACTTCCATACAGACGGTCAATGGTGATCACTACATTCTTTTTTAACATAAAAATCAGCCTCCTTTTCAGGTTCTGTTTGTATTTTTTTTCTATATCTATTATAATGGTTCTGATTCGTTGTGTAAAGAAAGAATTACATTGCAGTTCGTGCGCTGCATGGACTGTAACAGAATTACCAACACAAACCAGTATATATAGGAGGTTTTACCTATGAATCTTATTTTACCAGAGAACTATGATCCTCGCCTGGGTGTCCGTCAGACCCAGGAGGCGATCAAATACATCCGTGATACCTTCCAGAAGGAATTCGGAAAGGAAATGAACCTGGAGCGGATTTCCGCCCCTCTTTTCGTAGAAAAAAGCAGCGGATTAAATGATAACTTAAATGGTGTCGAACGCCCGGTTTCTTTTGACATGGCTGCCATCCCTGGCGAGACCATCGAAGTTGTCCACTCTCTTGCCAAATGGAAACGTATGGCGCTTCACCAGTACGGCTTCCAGCCAGGGGAAGGACTTTACACAAACATGAACGCTATCCGCCGCGATGAAGAATTAGATAACCTTCATTCCTGTTACGTGGATCAGTGGGACTGGGAGAAAGTCATCACCAAGGAGCAGAGAACTGTTGAAACCCTGGAAGACACCGTCCGCACGATTTTCAAGATCATCAAACATATGGAACATGAAGTATGGTATAAGTACCCACAGGCAGTAAAACACCTGCCAGATGATATTTTCTTTATCACCTCCCAGGAATTAGAGGACATGTATCCGGATTGCACCCCAAAGGAGCGGGAAAACAAAATCACCAAAGAACACGGCTGTGTCTTCTTAATGCAGATTGGTGATAAATTAGCCAGCGGCGAGCCACATGACGGCAGAGCTCCGGACTACGATGACTGGAAATTAAACGGCGATATCCTGTTCTGGTTTGACACCTTAAACTGCGCCCTGGAGATCTCCAGCATGGGTATCCGCGTTGATGAGGACTCTCTGGCAGAGCAGTTAAAGAAAGCCGGATGTGAAGAGCGCCGGGAACTGCCTTACCATAAGATGCTTCTGAACAAAGAGCTTCCATATACCATCGGTGGCGGTATCGGCCAGTCCCGTCTTTGCATGCTGCTGTTAGACCGCGCCCACATTGGCGAGGTACAGGCAAGTATCTGGCCGGAAGAGATGAAACGGGTATGTAAGGAGCATAAGATCATTCTGCTGTAATTTTAAAAAGAATGTGCCATGGCACATTCTCGCGCC
>ERZ856578.1913-NODE-1913-length-36503-cov-109.118734_pt1 | contig 36503 bp, 19 predicted proteins | sample MGYA00514384_ERZ856578 | MGnify/ENA primary metagenome ERZ856578 (study PRJEB29103, sample SAMN06111958) | human gut metagenome | biome: human gut; feature: ankylosing spondylitis patient; material: healthy_person | host: Homo sapiens | place: China:Hangzhou...
TCGCAGAGATCCAGATACTCCGTCACCAGCGGTGCCCACGGTTCTCCCTCCAGCCCCAGGGCAAACACGGCGAAGGTACCGGGCATCGCACAGGCTTCATCCGCAAGGTTTCGATACCACTCAAACTCCCGCATAGCCAGACGAGCGTATCGTTCCATAGCCGGATGCAGATTGGGATGTTGCACAGCACAGGCAAAAAGCTGATTGACTCCCTTTTTGGGCAGGCCGGGAATGGGTAGATAGATTTTTTCCTTCCCACGGAACTCTAAAGAGTAACTGCGGGGAAAGTCTTCTTGCTCTAACACCTTACATAGGTAGTCCAGGATTTCGGCATAACATTCCTCAGTGGAATCCTTGGCGGTAATGCGGATGGTAGCAAACGCATCATTGGTCGATGCGGTAAAACGTTCCGTCTTATGTCGCTGGATATCTTTCGGCAGTTTGCCACTACCGTTGGTTTTTAATTCCTTCACCATATCCGGGCGAAGCTGGGAAACCAGACCCAGGTAGTGTTCGGTTATAACAGTATTATCGCTGGCCCCATACACCGTATAGCAGACCGCCACATAGCAGGTAAAGCGCAGCAGGTTCTCGTCCACATCCTCCGGCCGCAGCTCCGGCCATGCGGTACAGAGTGGGAAAGGCGAAAAGTAGTCCTCACTCTCACTAATCTCAAAAAACCTCTCCTGCACCTGGTGTTTGATGTATTTTCCCAAGGTGTAGCCAATCTCCCTCCAGCCTACCAACCGCCGTAGGGCATCGCAGAATATAACAGCTTCCTCGTAGGGGAATCCCTTCAAAGGCAGTTTGGATAGATACCGCTCCAGGAGCTGGCTGGGAAGAAAGGGCGTTCCGCTTTGGTTCCGAATGACCACCGGATAGCCGGAATGGTTTTCTTTTGCAGTTCCATTTAATACATCCTGAATACACTGATCAGCATGCTCCAAAACACCAGAATCTGTATTTGGCTTATGTATTAGATAATAGCGGCCATTTACTCCGTCTCGTTGCGGTAAACTCATGGACGATCCCCTCTTTTTTCCAGATTCTCCGTTATCGGAATAAAAATCTGTCGGTAAAGCTCTTTCAATGTTTCTGGAGCTGCTTCCACCACTTTCTGGCCACTCTTTGCGCTAGCTTTCCCCCAAATTACATAGCAGACCGTCTCCCATGCGTATTGCAGTACTTCTTCCGGACTGGCTTCTGTTTCTTGTGTAGGTTGCTCGTCATCATCGTCATCCTCGTCGGGGGAAAAACCGCTTGGGACGATCTCGGAAAGATGGATTTTTGCTTCTAGAAGAGCGTTCAGGCTTTCTGCATTTGCCATCCATGTGGCATAGTCCTTGGAATATTTCATATTCTGCATGGACAGCACACCTCGGACAAACATTGGGACAGTATCGGCGGTAAATCCAAACTGTTTCACATACTCTCGCAGGAATTTTTCCTGTAAGTGGGAGTGCTCATCATCACAAAGATCAAGATAATCCCATATTAGTTGTCGCCACTCTTTTCCAAGTATTCCCAAAGCAAATACAGCAAAGCTTCCAGGGAGAGCACATTGCTCATCGCTCAAATTGGTGTATCGCTCATATTGTCGCATTGCTAAACGAGCATATCGTTCTATGGCAGGATGTAAGTTAGGGAAACGAACAGCACAAGCGAAAAGCAGATTAATGCCTTTTTTAGGGAGACCTGGGATGGGTAGATATATTTTTTCCTTACCCTGAAATTCGACTGAGTAGCTTCGTGGAAAGTCTTCTTGTTTAAGAACAGAACACAAGTATCCCAAGATCTCGTTGTAACAATCCTCGGAAGTGTTCTTTGCAACAATACGAATAGTGGCAAACGCATCGTTGACCGATGCAGTGAAATTCTCTGTCTTACGGGTTCGGATGTTCTCAGGCAATTTTCCACTGCCGTGTGTTTTAAGCTCCTCTATCATTTTTGGGCGAAGTTGCGAAACTAGGCTGAAGATCCTTTCTGTCGTGCATGTTTCATAACTCGCTCCATATTTCGTATGGCTGACCGCTACATAGCATGCAAAACGTAGTAGCTCTTCATCAACTTCTTCTGAGCCTAACTTAGGTAACACTGTAAATGATCTAGTGCCATTAATGCTTTCTTGTTCATCGAAATATTTATCTTCTACTTGTTTCTCGATGTACTTGTCAAGGTTATAGCTGATTTCTTTCCAGCCTACTAATCGTCTTAAGGATTCGCAGAATGTGATTGCCTCTTCGTAGGGGAACCCTTTCGTGGGCAACAAAGATAAATACCGATCAACTATTTGGCTAGGAATAAATGGTGTTCCGTTTTGGTTAAGAACTATTGTTGGATATTTGGAATGATTTTCGTGCGCTACACCATTCACGATATCTCTGATGCAAAGATCGGCTTCTTCCAATACTTCGGGGTTGGTATTGGGATCATGAATTAGAAAGTACCTATGAGTTTCTCCATCATGCATTAGTAAATTTAGGATGCTTGGATTCATAGACTTACCCTCCAATTAATAACTACACTGATAAATGCTCATAGCGCCATAGTCAGTGTGCATAACGAGGTTGTTTTTTGTGAAATCGAAATTCACCTCACGAACCACGAAGGGATCTTTGATAGAGGCCAGTATTTTGGCGCTACTCAGATCCCAAATCTCCACTGGAGAATTGCCTCTTCCCTGTTGAACGGCCATTAGATTGTTGCGAGACTTGACAGCGCAAGTGTCTGAGTATTGCAAGTCCGGAAGAATGGAAAAGGGGAAGGGATTCTCTATTTCCTTGCCATTACTACACTGGTAAAACTTTCCTCCAACTGAGAAAAACTGATCATCAGGAGAGAAAAACGGATGCCAACCACTATTGGCAATAACCAAGCTTTGTGCTGACTTTAGATCAACCAAGACATACTCGCTTTCAGTGACTCGGTAGGCGAGCTTGGTTTGAAGTGGGGAAAGGACTCCTTGACAGTAGTACCCAACTCCTGGATCTTTGGACTTTTTGCATTTCTCTGCCAGTCGCAACACTTCAACATCGCTTCTGAGATTAGCGACAATGATCTCTTCTCCGGTGTACCAGAGAACCAAGTCTCCAGCCGCGTCCAACATTGCCCTCATGCTGTTTTTCTTGTTGGCAAAAGCGGCCAATGTACGCGTTTGAAAGGAGAATTGTTCCAACAGGTAGCTGTTGTTCAGTAAGAGTCGGTCATTTGGGCATAGAACCTGCTCATACGTCATCCGCTTCGGACCAAGAGAGATAGTTTCCAGGATCTCTCCATTGATGTCGAAGTGATACAGCTGCTCGTCTTGAAAGTCTCCGACCATTCTCGTCAGAAAGAAGTCATCTCGGTCAACAGAAGTGGCCAAAGGCATAAAACCATTACTGTCTTTCCCTACAAAACGATGGCACTTGGCTTCTCCAAACGTGGCTTTTGGATCTTGAAAAACAAATCCTTTCCGCATCTGTCCCATCATCAAACTCGAAGCTTTGTTCCTAACCTGAAAGTCGGAATCACAAAAGATCTCCTTGATCTTTCCGCCATTTAAACAAGTTCGGATGGTCTGGCCATCAATTGCAATCTGCCAGTGCTTATTTGTAGTGCGGTTGAAGAAGTTTTTCATTTGCATAGCTCTAGCTCAATTTATTCAAGAGTTGGGCTCTATTTCGTATGCTCCTCTACTAGGCGTTATTTAGGTACATTGCGATCTTCTTTTCCAAAAGTTCATCCATGTCCTTGCAAAGGCGCTTGACTTTGTTCTGCTCATGGGCGTAGTACCAGATGATTTCTTCGCCAGGACGGAGCAGCAACTGATCTCCATCTGCCTCTTTCCAGAATTCTCCTAAGACGTAATAGCGCTCGTCATGTAGCGAAAGCTCAAACATGTCAGACAGTCCTATGTCCACACCAACAGATACATGGATGCCGGAGGTCAGTCGAAAGAGCTCATGCACCCGAGCAGGAAGCGTGAAGCCCAATTCTCTTTCTTGATTGGCAATCTGTTCTTCTGAGGCTGCCGGGAGGATCGAGTCGGACTGATCAATCACTTTTGCCAGAGCTTTGGAGAATTTTGGGTACTGTCGGTGTAGCTCCGGATATGAAGCCTTGAAAGTCTTTTGTCTTTCTGCCTGGATCTGCTTTTGAGCTTGGCAGAACTCATCAAGTTCTCTCTCGTACTGCTCTTGATAAAGACCACTGATTTCAAAGGAGGTCCCGCTCTCTTCTAGAATGCCGGCAGCTCCTTTTTGACTGCTGAGCAAAGGGACCCATTTGAAAGCATGCTTGCAGGGCTTCAGCCTGAGGAACTCTCCGCGACTCAGCAATGTCTCCAACTCTGATTCATGATCGGACCACCAGCTAAGCCAGCTTTCTGGAGTTTCTTTCCCTTCGACTAAAGCTAGCAGTTTGGCTGTCAGTATTGCGTTGTTCATTGAAGGATCCTCCGTGTGGAGGGATCCCGGTAGAAGACTTAAATATCGAGATCCGACCACCGTGATGGGGTGGCGGCCTGTGGAGGAGGGTTAGCCGCTTCAATATCGGTGGAGCTTGCCTCCACAGGATCACAATTGCCTATTGGGAAGACTTAATCCCACCAGAAGTACCAAATTTTGGACTGTCTCAAAGAGTCGGCGAGACGTCCGACCGTAGCCTCATCTTCAGAGCTCTGATCGATCACATCGGGGCAGACGGCGTAAAGCTCTTGTGCCAACCCCAAGGCTTCGTTCATAGGTACCGGTTTGGGGACTGACATCTCCAGTTCGTCATGAGACAGGACGATAGGGATGGCTCCGTACTTTTCATACCAATGTTTGGCAATGGCCATCATATCTTCGGTGTCCGGACACTCATTCCATCCGCCAAACGGTAACCAGGCAAAGATTTCCCAGGGATTCTTAACCGGTATTTTGGCCAATATGATCGGATGAGTTAGGTTCGTCTCCGAATTCCACCATGCGCAGTGATCGATAGTTTCTCCGCCGGCAACCTCCCCGAGGATTTCTTCATCCCAGTCCATTTCGTCATCCTCGGCCTCGCACCGTCGATCTCCGATCAAACGATCCAGGACTTCTGATGTATTTTTGGTCGGTTTTTCAAGTAGCTGCTTGCGGTATTCGGCCACCTTGTCTGGGTCAAATTTGTAATCTTCCGCACCATCGTTTGCATGGTCAGAGTTGAAGATAAGCGTGTCCCACAAAGTTTCGTCTTCAACAATCAGGACGGGAACAAAGCCGTCTCGCTGTCCATATCGAGTCGCATACGCGAGCGCAGCTCGCAATGGATCATCATCGGGCATGGGCGGAAAGTATTCGGTTGGACAACCCAGATACTTCTCAAAAGCCTTGGCCAAGGGGGTAGGGCCATCCCAGTCGACGGCATTTTTCTGGATGTTCTTCCAAGCATCCCATCGAGTCTGGATGATCTCGGCCATTTCTTCGTAGTAGTGCTCATCAAAGGGGACGAAGAGATAGGCCTCGTCTTGGAATTCATCGCAGAAATAACGCTTGGGCCCGAACAAACGGTATGCATGGTCATCAACGTCGCATGGGTAATACGGGGGCTGATCGTTATCGCCGTAGTAGTAGCGGGCAAAATCGTATCCCTCGTTGTTGAGCATCGATCTGAGAAGTTTTCCGTCGAGCCTGTCTCGAATAAAGCCTCTCAAGTCTTTGGGGTTAGTGAGAGCTTCCGGGTAGTCTCTTGTAAAAGTTTCACCCATCAGATGATGTTCAATGCACCATCTCAAAAAGATGGCCATATGGTTGAAAGCATTAATTTCATCAACAGGAAGCTCTTTGTCTCGAACAGATTCCAGATGCCACTCGGCATCGTCGAGAAGCTCATTTGGAACTTCCTCTTCATTCAGAACATTTGGTCGAGTTGGATCCACGACCCAACTGACTGCTCGCAAGTGCTCGAGCAAAGCATCTGCTCCTTTTTCGGTGTGGAATGCTGATTCTTCCCGATAGAGTGGAATGACTTGGTAGAAGTTCACTTCATCCCCATCGGGAAGTTTGCAGATACTGGCATCTTCGTCGCCTGCCTGTGCACCAATCAGCATGGCCGAACTGAACGGGACGTTGTCGGCATAGGGTTCCGGATCGTCAACTGCATGCCCCCAACCCAACCAAGTGTCCATTTGACCGGGTAGACGCGCTAGATCTTTGAGCAATCGGATTGGCCAATACCACTGTCTATATTTGGATTGGATATCCCAATCCTTAGGCAGTGCAATGACTAGTTCCGCCCGTTCGAGAAGCTTTTCCTTGAGCTCGTCAGGGACATTCATACGATGAGCACCCATTCCCATCGTGACGAGCGTGTAGTAGGCACTCTCATCGTGGGGAGGTATCACACAAATGTCGACGTGGATGTCGGGCGATACGATTTCGTGCAAGATGTTTGTGACCGAACCGAAAGACTTTTCGATATGGCTCATCACGCAAGTCATCTCATCATGAGTGTAGAGTTCAGTCATTTGCCGCCTCGTTTTTCTTACGTGTTCAACGGAGTATTTTCGCTAGAAGCGCAACCACTTGAACAAAATCCATAATCCAAGCCCGGTGAAACAGGCCAGCATGATGAGCAGGTTTTTGCTCGGATGCTCGAACCAATCCAACAGCCAGGGAACTCCTCCAAATAGGAGTGCCAAGACTGTTAGTGCAAGAACGAAAATCGGAATTCCGTTCATCATGGTTCGAACCCAACAAAGTGGAGGCAAGTTCTGCAATGAACCTGCCTTCACAGGTTTAATCAATCTTGAGGCATTCCACTCCCATACGAAATCTTGAGCGTCATGCCTGGGAGGGCAACACCCTCAGAAAGCTTGATGTCGTGTATATCGTCTGCGGAGAAGCCAATGGTTTGACCATCTTCAAGCGTTTGGTCACATTCAAGAACATACGATGCCATCGCAGATAGGAATCTCCAAACATCTCCTGCAGTGGCCCCTTCTACGTCCAAAACCTCCATTTCGCGGCGGCCAAAAGTCTCCATGCCATAAGTGTAGGCACTGATGGTTTGGCCATTGCTGTACAGACCAACCCAAATCCAGGCGTGGATCGGGAGATCGTCGTCCTTCATCGCTTCGACCCCCTTCTTGTAGAACTTGGGGTCGAAAACTACACCGCTGGTGTAAACACCGGTAACGTATTGCTGACGGCAGCACGCATCCATTAGTTTTACAAACAGCTTGCCGCGCTCGATCAGGTCATCATCTTTTCCGCCGCAGACCGCAACCATGATGTGTGCGCAATGCTCCTTGGCTGCATTTACAGCTTCAGGCCACATCCAGTTGTTTTCGGCATTGGTTTCAGCCTCGTTGTTGGGAATGGGGAAAGGCATCAGACTGATGGCGGCGATCTTGTCTCCAACGTCAAACACCAAAGCGTCGTCTCGCTTTTCTCCATCTTCGTCACTCTCTTGAACAGTAATGTTCCACTGCTCCTGCAAGTCACGAATCAATTGCTCTTTGTCCCAACGCCCTTTGGATAGAAGCACGAAGCCGGCAAAAGCGCCCTTCTGATCTGCTTGCTTAGAGTCGCCAGCTTCGTTTTCGTCGGTGTCTTCCTCGTCGTCAAGCTCTTCATCGAAGACGGCATTGTTCTGAAGCCCGCGGATGAACTCTTCGAAGCTGTCGGCCAAGTGCGTAATCTTGTAGTCGAGTTCTTGATCCACATGAACTACGGCAGGTTCGCCATCAGGCCCGCAGGCGCGATAGTCCAGGAAAATTGCATCGTGACCGGCACTGGGACAGTCGCAAATGGCCACACCGATCGACGGGTATCCCCATTCGCTCACCAAAAAGCGGTTTCCCAACTCACCGCACAGTGAATATTGTTTATCTCGTCCGATACCGTAGATACCGGTGATTGCCACGTGATCTTCGGCCCAACTCGTTGGTTCATTGGTCGGGTAGCAAGTGTTGACGGGGGTTCCACCGTTGTGCTGCTTCATGAGCGAAATGTATGAGGCAGGCAGTTTGTAGCCAAGTTCCTTTTCAATATCGGCAATCAGCTCATCGGATGGCGGCTCACTTACGTATTTGTCCAACGCGTACTCGGAGTCATTCCAGAAATTTGTGAAGTCGAATCCTTCAAAAGGCGAGGAACCAGGAGTGAACTTGACTTTCTCTGTTTGACGCAAGCGTTGGCGGATTTTACGAGCACATTCCTGAATCACCATAGGAGCGCATTCATCGTTGGGATCGAGTTCAGCCCAACGCCGGGCGTACGGAATAGCTCTTTCCTCCTGTTCGGTCATGTACTGGTATCCGTAGGCCATTCGCATGTACCACTCAGCCTTATCGGAACCTTCTTCTAGAACGTTTTCAAGAACTTCAATGGCACGTTTGAGAGCTTTTTGTGCTTCGTGTGTCGCTGTTCCCTCTTCATGATCGCCAAGGATGGCGTAGTTTTCCAATGCTCGAGCCAGTGCATAAGCAGATCGGTAGGTCTGCTGATCCTTTGGTATTGATTCCAACGCTCTTACGCACTGCGAGTACTCGTCTTGATCATTCCAGTCATCAATCTGCTTGTAAAAAGCTTCAACGGTCTCAGGCGAATACTTCAACGTAGTCTCAGACGAAGTCTTATCTTGGTTGGCTTCTGATTCGAGAGCTTGGTCTCCTGAATCTTCCTTTGGATCGGGATCCGGCTGTTTCGGACTCTTTAGGCCAACAGTGCCAGCTTCTCGACGGAAGACATGGAAGCTGGCCCACTCCACAGGCGATTTTTCAAAGAAGGCTTTTGCTTTCTTCACGACAGCACGAGCGTCCCATGCAATGAAGTCAACGTAGCCGCATTGTGTGCCGGTTGCTCCACCTATCAGCGTGATGATGTCTTCACCGTCTCCTTCGGACAGAGCATTCTCGAGCTGCTCTCTGAACTCAAAAATTCGTTCACTTTGATCCTCACCGGTGAATCCGTCCAACGGGTAAATGAGGAACCCGGCGACAACGCCATCATCAAGTAAAGAATCTGTGAAGTCGGTTTCGTTGGATAGATAATCATTGATTAGTGGCACACAGCAAGTCGATCCCGCGATGACATCCAAACGCCAATCGGCATCTGGATCATCGTCCGGCTTGAGTTGGTAACACAATGCGGAATTCAGGCATCCCTTGGGATCCAAGGATAGATCCAGCCCCAGACTCTCCAGTTTCTTCGGCAGTTCGGTGAGCAAAATACCCTGATCGTCAAGGGGTTGGTCAAGAGCCTCGAAACTGTCGACGTATCGCATGTGCGGAATTTCACCCAACACTTGATCCGTGAGTGTGGTCAAGGCCCAATAAACCTTTCCTTCCTGCTCTTTGAGATTGGGGAGCAGTTTTTCGCAGTACGCTTTCAGGGCAACACGCTTCTCATCCGTTTGTTCCACCCAAATCCGAACGTCGCGGCCGGTGATGTCGAAGTCATTGGTACGCATGCCGACGTCGCTTAAGCGTTGTCGGCCAACCAAGATATTCCAATGCTCGGAAACTTCCTTCGGAGCGTGCTCCTGGAAGTACACCAGTTCAAACAGATTGACCTTATCGCCTTCAGGGCTCAGGACCACTTCGTGTTTCTGACCGTTGAACCCAATTTCAAAGGCAACCTCTTCAAATGCCAAGTTGAAAATTGCTTCAAATCTGTCAACGAGTTCTTGCCCGCGTTCATGGTTCTTGTCTTCGTCAATGATTTTCCGAAGATCAGCCTCTTGATCCATGAAGGCTTTCCATGCTTTGATCGTGCGTTCGCGGAAGCATTCACGGAATAGAGGCATGCTCACACCGTACCGGCACTTCTCGATGAACTCTTCGGTGTCTTCATCGCCTGGCAGAGCTTCAAGAGCTTTTTCAAAGTAGGGCAGGGCACGGTGCTCTTGATCGAGATAGAAATAGGCATAAGCCATGCGGAAATTCCACCGGTGATCATCCCGGAACTGCTCTTCGTGCTTTTTGAGAAGGGCTATGGAGTGTTTCAGCATGTCGCGATCATCTGCGGAGGCCTCATTGTTGTATGCACGGGCCAATTCGCAGTCCATTTCTGGCGTACGTTCGTCTTCAGGGATGGCTTCCAGTGCATCAATGATTTTTCTGAACTGATCCTGCTCGTTCCAGATTTGGCATTGTTGCATGAGGTCCATATTTGTTTCCTCCTCAGGTTCTGGTGGCGTCTCATCGGAGACAGGATGAAACACACCTTGATCGTCACGACTGAAAGCAGATCCGTACGGGGCTTTCAGCAGGGGAATGATGTCGGGATCGTCGTTGCAGACGGTATTGAGTGCATAAAGGCCGGAGTGGTTTGGATCATCCATATACGGCTTACTTTCATCACCGGCGGTGAAGCGCCAGCCACTATCCCAGTCGTCGTCCGGTTTTTCTCGGTAGCAATAGCCAACCTTGCAGCCCTCAACCATGATTCGGTTTGTTGCCAAGCATCCGTTTGCGCCGGTCCAGTCCGAAAGAAGAGGTTTCATCTCTTCTTTCGGGACATTGAAGTTTTTGTTTTTGCCGCCCGATTCGTAGAGATCTTTACGAATCTCTTCGCAGTCCTTGGCCATTGCCAGCATGTCTTCATCATCCAGCAATTCCCGAAGATCGTAATTGAGCGGATTTTGGGCAAAGTCTGACAGCGCTCGGTTCAGTGCATGGTGTTCTTCGGGCGTTGCAGTGATGCGCATGTGCCTGTTGGGGATCTCACAATCATCAAGATCATGGAGATTCACATAACCGTTGACATAGCACTCCAGCATGATGGCGGCCAGATCGGTGATGACATCGATGGCGAAATGAAAATCCATTTCGACGCCGTTGGAGTGAGTGAACTCTAGGTATCCGGCAGTTTGACGGAAATTCCAGTTCTGCTTGTCCAAGCCGATCTTTCTGAAGATCTCGCTCAGTGAAATCTCATCCTGTTGTTGATCAGCTAGGAACGCAACGAGGTTTAGGCTATCGTCAGTTCCGCCAATGTAATTGCACCAATATTTTTCGATGTACATGGCTGACTCCAACATTCAACTGAGGAGAATTCAACTTGAAGAAGTATGACTTATTTGTGTATGTAGCCTAACTTCATCATTAAAACCGTATTGAATAATCCGATTAAAAAGAAACCAGCAGCGTCGCTAATGACGGGACCTGAATGATTGCTGATTTGTTCTTGGTTTTTGATTTGTATTGCGAACTGCTTGCTGTAACGTTTTTTGCAAAAATACAAAGGAAAAGTGCCTGTCAGGAATGCGGCGGCCAGAGCTGCAACCCAACTCAGACGATAACAAAGTGGAATAAAATTGGGCCGAATGTTGCACATGAACACCATTGCAAAAGAATTGTGCCGTCGAGTTGATTGTGCTACCGAGCCGACCATCGTTCGGCAGAGATCCAAATCCGACCAATAACAGACAAACACTCAAACCTACAGCGCAATTTCTTGTCCTCACCTCAGGTCTGTTGATGGATCATGGCGGCGACTTGGCAATCCGGACAGAATTCGATGTACAGCGTTCCCTCCGTGTTGTCGGTAAGCGTTGTCCATTGAATTTGGGCCAAATACTTCATCGGACGTCCACAATCGGGGCACTTGACGTGTTCACAGTCTTGTACCCAGTTGGCGAATCCTCCAACCGTGTTGAGATCATCCGCAAAAGCTCCGTAAAACGGAGGAACAGGCGTTGAGCTCAGTCCCCACTTGTTGGAAGCCATTGCTTCGAAATCTTCTTCAGTGAAATAGCACTTAGTGGACTTGGAGCCGTCAAAAAGTTCAGAGGCCATGGCTTCGCTAGAGCCATCTAATGAGAAGCGACTGAATGCTGGTCCTTTGAGAAAACCTACGCAGTTCGGACAACATGTCGCTGTGAAAATGCCGTCAATGCCGAAGGATTTGAGGCGTTCGTCCCTGCCGTCCATTACGAAGATGTCAGCCATTCGCCCACCACAGTGAGGGCATACGTCCTCTCTAAGGCGGCCGATTCGAATGGGGGAGTCATTGGGGTTTTCACACTGAACAAGTGCAAAACAAGTTTCGAAATTCAGGCTGATGCGCTGTCCTGTCTGATCGAAGGTCCAGCCTCCTAACTCAGCATACGAAGCCGGACCAACATACAAACCGGAAGTCCACGGTCGCGGGTGTTGTTCCAACTCATGAAGCGTAGATAAAGCAACGTCGTCACCTTGCATGGCGAGACATGACATAAGATCCGCAGCCTCGCTGTAACTGTTGGTGTTCAATAACTTCGAGATGAGTTGGTCTCTAACGTCAGCAGGAGCCTTGTAGTAAATCTCATTGGGTCGGTAAACCTCTTCCAGTACGGCTTTTCTTGGAATTTCAGGGCTTAGGGCGTCGTGATAAGAAAGGAGGTTTAGGAAGTTTGTATATTCCGGATCTTCCCATTCTTCGACCTTTTTTATGCCTTTGAGAACTGAGGCCTGAACATCACGAATATGCTCGGATGACCACGCAAGAACCTCCTGACGTGTCCTTTCACTCTGGCACTTCCAACATAACCCCTGATAACCAAGAGGTGTTCCACATTGAGGACAACGAAAACCTAGCTCTGTCATTGACACCTCCTGTGATTGCCTCAGACTCAACACATTGCTGATACTGTTAGTGCCTACTACGATCGTATTCTCGCCAACAGTAGGGAGTCAATGAGGATATTTATCGAAGATTTATCACCGAATATACGAGTCGGAAATGGGGCTTTTCTTCATCATCGGTACAACAAAAGCCATGCACCACTGAGCACTAGAACAAAGCCGCAACCACAGAAGATCAAGCGAAGCAAACCACGTGTCAAGTATGTGTTGTATGGCTTCCCTACCGGGTCACAAAGCCAGTTCCAGTTCTTCCAGGCACCGATAATCAGAAGAACCCCAGCAAGTAAACAGAGAACATCATTGTTTTCTGCAAAGAAATGGGACAACCAAGAGTCAACGTCTTTCATCATCGATCCCCTACGGAGTGGTCCGTATCTAATGCGAGTAGCTAATGAGCATGATCTCAACTCCATCGGGTTTTGACGAAGCAAACTTCGTCAAAAACTGGTCGATGACTTCGTATGCTTTGGAAGGATCCACATCTTTTTCAATATTGAAGCCAAGCAAATACCGTCCGTCTGGGTCTCTTTGGCTAGACGAAAGACGAACACCGACTAAGTTTTCTGATGCCTGTTTGAATGGCTCGATGACCTTGGTTGTGAGTTCGTCTTCTGAAATAGCGCTTTTCTCAGATTCGATAACAACACAATAGTCGGCATCAACATCAACCTGCGGGTTGTCATGATTAGCGAATGCAGGTGGTTGACGTCCTATCAATGTCACTTCGATCCCTTTGGGGACCTTGGAAGTGAATTGCTTCACAAACTTGTCGATGTTCTCGTAAGCCAAGGCGGGATCAGCGCCTTCATCTAAGATGAAATGGAACAGATACCGACCACCTGCATCTTCTTCACCAGCGATTAGACGGATCCCATCTACCTTGCTTGATGCTTTCCTAAATGGGTCGACGACCTCTTTGGTAAGCGACTCTTCCGTAAAGGCATCCTTTTCGACTTCAATGATTACGGTGAAATCTGAATTGCTGGCGCTATCGGCGGCAACAAACACTTCATCAATGCTCAACAGATCGACTCCATTGCCTGTCAGGACAAGAAAGCCGTTTTCGTTGAGTGAGGCTTCAATATCGGATGTATAGCGTCCGCTTTCAGTCTTTTGAACTGCCCCTTGACGATGTAATGTTTGCAAAGCGCTTCGAATCTGGTTGGTGAAGGCTTCCTGAACAGTGAGACTGGCTTTTCCACTTGGGTCTTTGGCGGAGGCTTCAACTTTGAAGGAACTCTTCAGATTAGGTTTGAACTCAAAAGCGCCGTTAACCACCAGATCGGCTCCTTCCGTATTCACGTTGAACTTATCAATTACGCCATGGAGACCATTCAAGGAGAAAGTGCGTTCGCCCTGCATGTCTGGGGAAGGGCAGATGCCCGGAAGGTTCGTTACAACAGCCCCGAACATCAATCTTGAAAATTCACAAGGCAACCAAACTTGCGGTGGTGTGGAAATGGAGCCCTTTAGTTGCACATTGAAGGCAGGCTGCGCCTCGGGTTGGATATAGAGGTCTTTGATGTCAATATCAAAGTCCATACGATTCTCAGGCTGCCCATCGGTTGTATTGGCCGTGCTGTACATCTCGATCTTGTAGCTCTGCGGTCCGGCGGCATTGGGTCCGATAATCGGACCGATTTGATCTCCCTGTGTATCAAAGGACAACGACAGCTTCAACGGTGAGCCTTCATAGAGCAGGCTTATTTTTTTATCTCCGAAGATAAGGCGCTCATTTTCGAATTTTGTCTCGGACTGAGACATGTGACCCGAGATGGAAAGCTTCTCAACTGTATTTTTGCCAGAATCGACTTTGATGTCGGCTCGAACCATTCCGTTGCCGAGTACTTCCTCTCCAACGGTTGCTTTGTCCCACTGCATCTCGAAGGATGCAGGCATCATATCGATGGAAAAGATCAGTTCGATGCGTGGATTCGATTTGAGGAAAATTTCTGCCTGAGGATCCTCAATTCGGATTGGTGTCAGCTTCAGTGTGGGGTGAAGACCTGGGATCAACACACCATCGAAAACGATGGCAGGGGCGGCAACAGAATGTTGTCCCGGTTGTTGACCGTCTGTGTCGATACCGGCAGTCAGTTGAACATTGCGCTTCAGAAAGGCTTTCTCGACTTGAATTTCGCCGTCGTACAAAGGTGACGAGATATAGCGATGCTCGCCAACGCGACGGTCAAATTGGTTCAGCTGCCACCAGGCAAGACCACCGTAGGACAACAAAGCGACGACACCGACTGCAGCCACGATTTTGATCACTTTGCTTGTTGTCATTGCACATCTCCTTCAAGTCGAGAAGCGGCATCTATGATTCAGCGCCAGCTTCGATCAGCATGGCAGTCAACTCCTCAAGGCCGGTTGCTGTAGCGTAAGCGAGTGCACCTCGGCCTTCAGTATCGCGAACATGTACGTTTGCGCCATTTGCCAGCAATACACGGACAATATCGATGTTTCGTTCACGTATGGCTTGCAAAAGAGGCGTTTGACCAGTTCTTGGAGCGGCATTGATATCTGCTCCAGCACGTATCAACAGTTCGGCAATGACGAGACGCCCCAGACGAGCAGCTTCACAAAGCGGTGTTTCGCCGTTTTTTCCTGGACGATTGGGATCAGCTTTGACGGACAGAAGCTTTTCCACACAGCCAACGGCACCAGCACGGGCAGCAACAAGAAGCGGCGTTTCCCCGGCATCATTGCGTTCATTCACATTTGCGTCGGATGCAGACAAGATCAGAGTGAGTGTTTCCAAGTCGCCTTGGCGTGCGGCCTGGTGCATGGCATTGATGCCATAGCGGTCCTTGGACAAATGGATCGGATTTTTGTTTCCGTGCAGCATGCCAAAAATGCCGCTGTCTCCAGATGTTTGTTGCTGACGATTTATCAAGGCCGAGAGAACGTCCGGCATACTGTTGGCGGCGGCGAGATCCATAGCCGTACGCCCGTCGCGGTCCGTCATAGTGATATCAAGATCAGCTCGCTTTAGAAGTCGAAGAGCAGCTTCGCTTCTTCGTGCAAGGATCATCAGCATGAGCGGCGTTTGCCCTTCTCGATTTTGGGCATTGATATCTGCTCCGGCCTCCAGTAGCGCTTCACCCACCAAGGCATTTCCAGACCACGAAGTCCAATGCAAGGCCGTACGTCCTTCTCGATCTGCAGAAAGGGGGTTGGCTCCGGCTTTAAGCAGCAGTTTGACGATTGGCAGTGCTCCATCTCGTGAAGCCATCATGAGTGCAGTCATGCCTTCGCCATCAGTCTGATCAACGTTATCAATGCGTTTGAGGATTGCAGAAACAACCCCTGCTTGTCGTCCTTTGACAGCTTCAAAGAGTACCTTGTTGAGCATGTTCATCCTCCGATCGTCAGTTAAGCTCCGACGGGGTAAGTAGACTCAGGCCGGCACGTTGTGCGGCGTGGCGCGCAGGGGCGAGCTTCAGTGAGTCCAATAGCAGGAAAATGTAGGAGTCGGCATTGAGTTCGAGAGCTGCAAGCTTGATGGGCCATCCCCATTGATGACAGATCGCATCGAACTTGTTTGCAAACGCAGGAACATCATCGTCAGGTTGAATATCCAATGGTATGGATTCGAACCCTGCCTCTCGAATTGGGGCGAAGTTGATCAACCCTTCCAATAAAGCACAGAAGTCCTCACCTTCCGATTTCCAGTCCACTTCAGTCGCCATATCCAGCGATATCAGAAGATCTGCAGTTCTTCGGGCCAGAACATCAGCGCCTTGGCTGCCGCCTTCGGCAAAGAGACCAAGTGCCATCATCTGGAGTTCAATCTTTCCCCGTTTGAGCGGACTGAGGGTACAGGTCAGAAAGTCCACCATTCCACGAACGGGGCCGAAAGGATCCGACGGATTCAGCGTGCTGCAGGCTGGAGACGGCTCCGTAATCTTGGCAGCTTGTCCCGATGCTTGACGGGCAGCCGCTTGACTCCGCATGCGATCAAAGAAGGAACTAGATGTTGACTCTGCACGCAAGGGTGTTTGTTGTCCCTTATGGGAGGATGCGTCGTCGTCCGCAACGCCAACAGTTTCTACGATCGTTGACGGGTGTTTTTTACGAATCCTGTCGAAGAAGCTCGCGGAGTTTGAGGTCGGGTTAGGTTCATCCGAGATGTTCGTATCCCTGGCGAAACAATCTCCATCCTTCTGTTCGGATATGTTGCCTGTGTTGGTCGGCTGTTCGGTATCGGAAGTTTGCCCATTGGCTATAGCATCAAGTTTTTCGATAGCCGTCAGCAGTTTTTCTACGACGCCGTCATTGCCTGCCGCTGACGCTATGTCCAGAGCTGTTCGGGCTTTTTCATCTTTAAGAGCAACATTTGCACCAGCCTTCAACAAAAGTTCGGTGAATGACTCAGCATGAGAAGGAGACGACAAGCCGGCGGCAGTCATTAGGGGGGTTGTGCCGGATTTGTCGGCGAGGTTGGGATCCGCGCCGCCCTGGAGAAGAAGTTGAGCCATGCTCTCGGCATCCTGACTGCCGTTCTTAGCGAGCAATCCAAGTGCAGTGACGCTGCCCGGCACTTTACAGAACGGACGGTCAATGCCTTTGGCGGACATTCTGGCGTTTGGATCCGCTCCTTTCCTCAAGAGAATGCCGGTAGCCAATTCGGCCCAGTTTGCTTCGCCGGCTCGCCAGCCTCGCCCAATGTTTTGCGCCAAGGTCAGAAGTGGTGTGAGACCTTCGGCATCTACGGGGGCATTGGCAACGGATTCGGTGCGCAGCATGGTCTCGAGTGCCTTCGCCCAATCATCGGCACTCAAATTGCTGGGAATGGAAGTTGAGGATTGCGGGGCCCAAAGCAACATGCGCATGGCGCTGGTGCCTTCCGTATCTCTGCCGCCACGAGCTTTGCCGTTGATCCTTGCCGTGGGATCTGCACCGGCATTCAACAACAACGTCATGACATCTACGGCCATAACGCTTGCGGCACACGACAGAGGAGTCAGACCAATCTGATCACCTTCGGATGCCGGTTCGTCCTGTGCTTCTCCCAGTGCGATCAAGGCTTGTATTTTTCCGACATTTCTCATCGAGGCGGCCTCACACGCGGTCGCACCACCTGAGATGAGCTTAAGCTTAGACGAATCGTCATTTTCATCAAATGCCTCGGCACCATAAACAAGCCAGGGTGCAACTAGGTGAGATTTGTTGGCGACAGCAATTTCTCTAGCGGTTTTGCCGATGGCACTTTTTGCATTGGGATCGACACCAAGGTTCTCGACAAGGATCATGGCGATTGCCAAAGCATCCGATTCGCTTTGCATGGCTTTTTCAATCGGAAGATCCACAAACCGTTGAAGTGCATCGCACAGGGCATGAAGAAGTGTGAAGCCCGTGCTGTCCAGGCGCTCTGTGGCCCGAACCTTACATGCTGCCAATGCTTTAAAAAACGGATAAAGGATTTGATCCACTGCGAAGAAGGCTGAAGTCCGACCTGAAGAATCCCTTGTATTTGGATTGGCACCTGCCGACAGAAGTGCTATGGCTGTGCACTCGACAGCATCTGGATGTTCCTGCCATTTATTTGGTCCTTTGGCAAGCCACATCAATGGCGTCATTCCATTGCGATCTTTTGCATTGGGGTCGGCTCCGCGCTCGAGCAGGATTTTGACGGCATCAGCATCCCCAACACGGGCTGCATGCGCAAGCATTGTCAAGCCATCATCATCAGCCGCATTGACCGAAATGGCTCGATAAAAGACCAATCGAGTCTGCGTTCCCGCAGCAAGATCATTGTGAAATGCGGCAGCAGGATTAAACTGCATCAGTTGCAGAGAGGACGCCATAACAACTTCCCAAGTGAGAAAAGAAACACCAGGAACAACGGGGAACCTATGCTCCTGGTGTGCTCAAGTTGGTTGATTAATCCGTCAGAGATTGAACCCACGGATAGCGCAACCACTCACCTTCATCTGTCAAGAGTTCAACACATGCGCTGGCGGCATCATCCAGCCATTCTGCTGCGGCATCTTCCCCGGCGGCCATGCGCCAGAACAGTCCGCCAAAAAGATACGAGATGCCGAATTCACGCCATCCGGTGAATCGTTGACATGCTTCTTCAGCACAGGCTTCCAGAACTGATTCCGCTGTACTTTCGTCGATGAGTCCAACAAAATGTCCCCATCGAACGAGAGCGGCAGCACGTCCGATGTCCCAACCGCGCATCTGTTCGGGTGAAACTTTGTCTTTGAAATGGCGAGCGAAGAGCCACCGTTGCATGGCACCCGATGCGTCTTCCGGATCGAGTTCCTGTGCGATTTCTTCAAAGGTTTCGGCATTTGCATACTGGGCGTAGAGTGCTGACATGCCGCCGGCTTCCAAAAGATCGCCGAGGGTTTCACCCAGTTCTTCCGTATTGGTGATGCCCCAATATTCGCTGAGAATCGTACGAACCTTTTCCTCGAAGAAAGGCTCATGTTCTTCAGGATCAAGTTGATCGAGCTCGTGGCCGTTGAGGTTGCCCACAATGCCGCCCAACAGATAACCGAAGATCCTCGCTTCCTTTGAGCCGCGAGCGGCAGGTCGGGGTTCAGATTCCGTAAAGTCTGTCCGTAGCTGTTCGATGTAGCTCATGGCATTGTCGTAGCCTTCTTCGCGACTTTCGTCAGATCCGGCGTTCAGGTCAACACCCATGGACTGAGCATTGTTCTGCAGTGTTTGAATCAGCGCCTGAGGATCGAATTGACCACCATTTTGTGCGGCATCTACAGCCTGAAATGCAGCAGTCTGGGCTTGAGCAATGAGATCTTTTTGGTTGGCCATCGCCTGCTGCATCTGCGCTTTCATCATAGCCAACATCTCGGGATTGTTGCCGTAAAGCGATTCCATCATCTTCATCTGAGTATTGATCGCCTCTTCTTGAACTTTAAGCACGGCGTCTGCTTGTTCGCGCAGAAGTTGTTCAGTGTTCTTGTCTGGCATAGGTACTCCTTGCTGAATTAACGAAAATGGATTTATCGAGGTGGTTGGTTTACTGATGAAATTTGACTAGGCTGATCTCCTGAGAAAGCGGGCTATCTAACGACTTCTTCAGACGTATCGGAGCCGTCGCTGGTTTCTGTCTCGTCTTGGTCGGGAGATTTGAATATTCCCGACCCGCAGATGCGAAGGAAGGAATGGAAAGCTGCCTGTTTGATTTTTGGTTGAGATTTGAACCATTCGAGGAGCAGATCAAAGATGGTCTTGCTGTCCCAAAACAGACCTTCCACGTATTCGTAACGCAACGCACTGCCGAAACCTGTACAAAGAAAAGCGTCTTGGCGTTCAGGATCTTTCAAGAGGGTCGCCAATGCTTCCCGTAATTGCGTTTTGTCTGCCTCCGAGACTTCAGGAGCAACGGTAAAGAAGACAATGCCGGCACTGATGCCTTGGCGCTCTAGTTCGATCATGCATTGGGCGTCGTTTTGGTTGTATCCGTTATGAAGTGCAGGGCACCGCATGACCAATTTTGTGGCGTCAAAAAGCAGATCACAATCAGGATCTCTATCCGGCTCTTGGAGTATTTCTGTGTCCTGATTTAGAAAATCATCCATTGTGAAGCCGCTTGCTCCCGGGATGCATTCACGGACATATCTGACCAGATCTGGGAGCGCCAAGCCTTCTTCAGTTGGCTCATCGCGATAGATGCCGAGATCACTGAACCACTGACTTTGTACACTCTCCCCAAGAGTTTTTTGAACCATCCACTCAAGAGCTGCAAAAATGCCCGGGAGTTCATCTTCATCAATTGCAGCGAGTTCTGGCCCAGTAAAAACAAGTCGATACGTGCCTCCCTCTTCTTTTTTAGGCACCACTGTTAGCTCTGATGCGCGCAGGACTCGTTTCCCCACATGAGCTTCCAAGATGTGAGGTGAATCTACTGGTTGAAACCCAAACTCAAACCTCCAGTGATTCATAAGAGATGCCGGAACGTGGCGCAGGAACTCTCGCAACGGGAAAGCCGTCAATCGCCAGCCTTTCGGAGATATGGTTAGGTGAATTTTGTCGACTTCTTGACTTAGTTCGACATACCATTTATCGGAGGCTACCGGATGGAAGATCTTTTCAATTTCCTCCAGGGCTAACTGCGTTGTAAGCGGTCCATCGTTACAGAGTTCTCGCAGATGCGATTCCGATTCGGAGAATTGCCGCCAGGCGTCAACTATGCGTTCGCGGAACGGGTGATAGAACGTCAGGGCGTTCAACTGCTTTTTCGACAACTGAATAAACTCTTTGGTGTCTTCGTCGTCGGGTTTGTACTCCAACGCCTTCTGCCAGTGATCCAGTGACTCAGTAATGCGGTCGAGGAAGAAAAGCGAATAGGCACGCCGAAAGTGCCAATAATGGTTCTCTCGGTCGCTTGGAGCTATAGAGTCAAGCAAGCGTAACGCCTTCTCAAGTGGCTCTACTTCGCCGGCTTTTGCTAAGTTGTTGTAGGCACGAGCGAGTTGACCGATCACGTCAGCCGTCTGTTCTTCGGGTGACAAGGCTTCGATGAACTTGATGATGCCTTCGTAGTCATCTCGTTCATTAAGATCGTTGATGTGAGCCATCAATGAGCTGGGTGTTGCACTCATGATCCTCTCTCCTCGAGGAACGAAACGACTGTATTGCTCAACACATGTCGGGATGCTCCTTGAATCAGTCTACTCGACAGTTTAGGTTTGCAGTTGACGACTGCATTACTGCCTGTAACTAGGTATTCAGACAAGGTACTAAATACCTCTAAGCAATTTTAATCAAAGAGATAGGCCAGATTTTCCAGAGTCACGCCCAGTTAGTCGTGTCTAGCTTGATATTTCCTTAAGTACGTAGGAGTTGGAAGGGTTTGCGTCACTCAATGTGAGATAACCTGCGTACATCTGTCTAAAAGATTTGAGATTCTCAACCAATGGCCGTTTGCTCAGCTAACTGATAATTCCTGTCACTAAGCTGATGGTATGTCTGCCATTCGTTCGACTTCGAAAGAAGAGCCGCGTTGCTGCATCATCCATGATGACATTGGAGTATCAGAGCACATGCTCCTGTGCGCACGAGGCAATGCCGATAGGGGAAGAGAGCACAGACTGAGGCGTCACTAGTGATGCGACGATGAAGGTTGTTCTTCTCGTGTTCGGGAAAAAAAAACGTGAGAGCCCGGATTCACAGGATTGGTTTGCATGTTGCAAATTTCCGATGTGTGATCGGGTTGCCCGATGCAATCAAATCTGAAGCCAGTGATCGCATAACTCGTGACAGCCTTTTGCACACCAACCTTCGTGAGGTGCTGGATAGACTATGTCTTCTGCCGTCTTGCATTTGCCGACGTTCGTCTCACCTCTTTGACGGACGATTGCCGAAGTGGTCGATGTCACATGTTCATCCCCCAAAATCCAAGGGATACATTGGAAGCTTGTATCGTCGTGGCTCCAGAGTTCTGGCCGTTGAAGAGTGACGAGAGGGAAACCAAATATGTCGTGTCCGCTTGCGATAAGGAACTGTCAGTTGACGGCGAAGAAAGAATTCGTCAAGCTCTTAGAGAATTGATGTTTCTTCGCGTCTTATAGTTTGAAGACCTAAGAAAATTAGATTTTGGCACGTTAAGAGCGGATAATCTAATGCTGTTTCTGATGGTAGGACATTGTTGATATACACATGTGAAGAACAGGATATCGTTTCCCTGGTTGATAGTATATGTGAGGTGCTGATGGACGAAGATCTTCAGGATCTTTATGACTATAAGTGGGGTTGCATTACGAAGAAGGTTCAATTCCAAGCACTTCCAAAATTGATTACCAAGTCGCTTAATGAAAAAGACTTTCTTGAACTTGAGAATGCAGAGCAAGTTCTACGCCTTCGTAAGACTGTAAGAGATATGTGGCCATCTCTTCAGAACGAGACTGAACGATATGATCTGTTGTCTTGGATTGTGCGGAAATGGGGGCGGATACCACACATTAATGATGAAACGCTTATGACATATGTGGCCCTTATATGTGAGGCACGGTTAAGTTCATCCGCCGCTCAGAAGGCCAGAGATGAGCTCTATAAGATGGATCGCATCAGCAGCAAAAGCAAATGTTTGGCATTTGTGGATCCTGAAAATTGGTTTGTTTATGACTCCCGTGTCGCCATGGCGCTAGATATGATCATTCAGAATATGCCAAGGAAATATGAGTGGGAGTTTATTCTTCCTGAGGGGCGCAGTAACGAAGCGAAGCACTTTGATCATAAGAATCCAGCTATAGCCGGTTATTCTGATTATTGTTGATTGATTAAGATGGTTGCCAAAAAAAATGGAGTTTGAAGGTGTCAATCGTCAATGCGTTGAAATGAAGTTATTCATGCTCGGCAATAATCTCGACGAATTTAAGAATCGTAGGCGCTTCAATGAAACTGCAGAGAGTCCTAACAAGTAATGGATCAGTCACACTGGTGGTCTTCGTTGCTTCCTGGCATTAACGAACCGAAATAACAGAGCGAGCGACGTAGCTGCGATTATTGTCATGAGTTTTAGCTAGAACAGCTTCAAGAATTTTGATTTCGTCCCCACTGACTGAGTCCGTTCGAAATCGCTGAAGCGGAATCCCGGGCTTGCGCATGATGGAGTCTTTCTTCCGATCCCTTTCAGCTTGAATTGTTCCTTCCTGGTGGTAGGCAGCTCCGTCTACTTCAATGGCAACCAGTGGTTCATTGTTAATCGTGTCGAATACAAGGAAGTCGAGTCGCGCGTTGTGCAGCATGAAGAGTTGTTCAGACTCGGCAAATACCTCAAAGTGAGTCGGTAATAAGCGAAGAGGATATTCCTGAACGAAGGACCAGCGATGGTACCGCTCGTTGTCTGCTAGTACACGGCTCAACACTGCTCGATAGATGGCCTCTGCTTCAGACTCACCGTTCTTTTTCTCTAAGGCTGGCGCGCTTGTGAGTACCAGACGATCGAAGATGGACCGGTACTTTGAGACGCGTTCACTTCGTAGCTTCGGATCGAGGCGACGTATGTATTGGACGAGCGCTGCCGGAAGGCTGTTTGGATGTTCTTCAAAAGCAGATGAAATCAGAATGAATTCAGATTTCGCTCGCTTTCGGATAAAACTTTTTGCCCCAATTCTGAATAGTCCGTTGAGAAACGTTGTAGCCCAGTTGATTGATCGTTGCTTGCAAGCTACGACCGCTTTGAATGTAGGTTTTGGCAGCCTTTTTCCGTGACTCGTTATTTCCTCGCAAGCAAGACTTAGCACGGACCTGACCTGCCTCGCGTCTTTCTTGAAGCCACTCTCGTAGTTTGGGCGTGAAGGGTACCCTAGAGGCCGAACGGTGCCTCGTAGTGAGTTCAAACGATCCTATATTTTTAGGACGTCGTTGATTTCTTTCTGTGTGTACATAACTTGAACTTCATTCCAGGAGTTTGGTCCAAGTTTTCGTTCGCATCCCCAAGTTGAACGTTGTACCTATTGGGCGATTTCAGCAGTAGTTTCGACTGCGGCCTGAGTCTAGGGTAATAGAGCAACCAGTCCCGAACTTGTTTTTGTGCCTGTGTTCGGGATACAAAACAGTCATTGGTTGGCAATGTTTCTCTTTTCAGAGTTGCCCACAAGGATTCGGCCGGAACATTGTCCAATCATTGCTCTCGGCGACTGTTAGAGCTAATCATCTGAAAATTGTGTAGCTGTTGCTGAAAAGTCTGCCCCTCCCCAATTGGTGAGAAACCGATAGTTGTGATTCATCACTTTGGACTTGTGCAATAGCAACATGTTTGAATTCATTTGAAAAGCCCGACCGAACGAGAGGACGGGCTTTCCTAATTTATCGAGGGAGGAGTCATCAAACACTCCCGAAAGAATCCCGCCCGACTTCACAGGGAGGGGAGAGATCATCCGGGAGATCATCGGTTATTCGACGGAAGATCAGAATACATGGCGGACACCGATATTCCAACGATAGTTTTCCTTGACCTCGCCGCCGTTTGTCCGTTCAAGATCGACGTAGGTGTAGGTATTCTTCGACCAATTAAAGTTGGCGCCGACACCCATTTCAACCCAGGCACCTCCGAGATCTTCCTCGATCGAATTGTGGGCAACCCCGTTGGTAGCCGTGCCGTTCATTTCTCCGTCAAAGTCATAAAGACCCGACACGCGAGCATAGACCAGACCCTTGTTTTCAGGGAATTTGAAGCCGATACGAACGCCCATACGACCGATCAGGCTCTCGTAGCCGTCTTGGTCGATTGTAACTCCGTTACTGGTCTTGGCTGAGTCGCCGCTGATGTGCCCATAATTGAGACCTGCCTGCGGTTCAAAGAACAGACCACCGTGAAGGAATTCAAACCGATACCCCGTCTCCACGCTGACGCCAAAGGCGTTGCTGTCGTAACCGCCGTTCATGCCGTTCAGAGCGAAGTCGTTTTCGAAGCGGTTGTATTTCGCCATCAAATCCACGTAGGCTCCGCAGGGGACGAACCACGTCCCGTATAGCGCAAAACCGTAGCTTTCGATGTCTGCCGAGCCACGACTGTAAGTGGATTCACCGTCGGTATAGGTAAAAGCAGCACCGATGCGCCAATCCCCCACTGTGCCGTCAGCGCCGACTTGGATGGAATTGCTCTTCATGGTCACATTTTGAGCACCGTATTCCATTTCCGAACCGTAGGCACGCGCCCACAGCCCTGTACCGGAGGGCGAATCACGCAGTTCCCCCATGCGCTTGGAGAGGCTGTTCATTTCGTGACGAAGCGACAAAGCGGAAAGGGCTACAACAGAGCCGTATGCGTCGAGTTTGTCGTTTTTCGTCTTTCGCACGTTCGTGAGTTGACCTTCTTTGTCACGCAGTGCGGTAAGACCATCGTTGACGTCGCCCGCCAACACCTCGATCGTATTGACCGAATTCTCTTCATCGGACTGGATCACAACTGCGTCGTTCAGCGCTTGAGCGGCCGCGTCCGCATTGGCGAACTGATCGTTGGAGGATCCTGTCGCCGTAATACTCAGGTCTCCTGACTTTTGTCCAATGGTCACGCTCTTGGTATTGCCGAGGTCAGTCAGCATTAACGACTTGTTTCCGCCTCCGAAGGAGGTCATTTCATATTCACCGCCGCCTAGAACAACGGAACTTTCTTGACTACCGACTGTATTGACGGTACCGAGCAACCCCTTCTCGGTTGTGTCTGTCACAGTTAAATTTGCGTTTTGGAGGTTCACCGTACCCCTATTGGCGACATTGCCGCTAAGTACCAGGTTTCCACGACTGTCGGAGCCGATGATATTGAAGACAGAATCCGCGTCAGCGTTGAGAGCCTGACCGGCACTGACCTGAGCGGAACCTTCGACGGTCATGTCAGTTTTCGCTGCATTGATGCCGATCGCAGTCGTTGCATCCACCACGAAGGAGTGATCGCCTTGCAACGTCAGAGACGCACTGCTTAAATCCAAACCAATGGCTTCGCCGTTCTCAGCCAGACTTTGCACCTTTGCCGTGACATTGCTCAAACTTGCGTCCGCGCCCTCTTGAACTGCGATGCCGACCGCTGAGTCATGTTCAGAGACAATGGTGAGTTGACTTGTGCCTCCAATGTTCACATACGACGAACGGTTATCGTAGGAGCCTTGGGACAAAATACCCGTAGCTTGTCCCAGAGCGTGAACATTCAGATCTAAACTGGCATCAATGTTGACGTGGCCGGGACCAGGATAAAGGGACGGATTGGTCAACGAATAGATGCCGTAAGCCTGTCCATCTTCTTTGTCGGAAGTGATCGAGATTGATGCCCGATTCGTCGATACGCCCGATTCTCCCTGAGCGTAAATACCAGCGGCGGAGTCCATAGCACCTGAAATATCGATATCAAGCAGTCCATCAATTGTCACATCTGCATGAAGATCCTCAGTCGAGGCCTTGTCTCCGCTCACATAGATGCCATGAACGACATCCGTGTCTGCATTGACTTGAATGCTGAGGTCTTTCTCAAAGTGAGCGTTAGTGTTGTATGCACTGCCTTCGAGATTTACAACTCGGATGGCCCGAGTCCCCAGATCCACTCGGTTGCCCTCGGCATCCAAGCCGTTCACAATCATGGAGACGTTGTCTTTCGCTTCAAAGGAACCTCCAGCCGAGTAGAGTGCATGTACCCAATCCGATCCTGCTTTGATGGGGTCGCTTGCATTATGCAGGTTGATCGTGACGAGAGTATTTCCTACTGTCACATCACCGCTCACAAGTTGGAAGCCGAAAGGTCGGCTCGAACCCGCATCAATCGTAATGGACGTATGCCCTGCAGAAAGGTCGATCGATGCATTGTTGGCCATAACTCCTACAGCATTTCCGTCGGAACTTTCCGTGGGCGCTTGGGTAGAGGCATGAATTACCGTATCTCCAAGAACTGTAACACGACCATTCGATTGCGCTCGAAGGCCATAAGCAAAAGCACCGGGCGTCGTAGCATTGGCATCGACATTGACATTCCCATGAAAGGAGATTTCGTGCTCATTCACCTGAATGCCGTAGACGTATTTATGCTTCTCGGGCAACGAGCCCGTTGTTACAACAACATCTTCAAGAAAATTTTCGGTCGGAAGATTGATGCCGACAAAACGACCCTCAGTAGTTTCGGTGTCGGCAATTACGAATTCCTGAGCCTGAACCTGCGACAAAGAAATTGCCGCAAGAAGACCGGCGAATGCCAGGGAAGATGGCTTGCATACGTATGAAGACACTGACCCCTCCAAACAAGGAAGTTGATCAAACAAGCTACAGTCTGCCCTTCTCTATAAGCTTTTGCAAATTCGAGGTATCTGCCTGCAAGAGTATCTTTCGCCGTAATGAAAAATCAGGGTTACGGAATCCGCCATCAACGGATACTCAGGGAAATAGCGAGGCAATCTCAACGATCAGAATAAAAGCAAACATAGACCTCGACAAGACGCCATTTGAAACTTGATGCTGAAATTGGAATTTCCAATCCCATCGGAAAATGAGCTAGGTAGCCGCTAAAAGTAGAGCGTCGTGCTCAATGGGCGATTTCGTCTGTGGACTCGCGTGCGGCCTAAGTCTGTTGTGAGATCAAACAGTTTCGAACTTGTCTTTTTACTTCTGCTCGGAACTCAAAACAGACATTGGCTGTCAGCGTTTCCCATTTCAGTGCTGTCAGAAGGATTCGGTCGGAGTGCATTGTCCCAGGTATGACACATGGCGACTCAAAGAGTCGATCATGTTATGTTTCTAATTTTAGAAATGAGGATCAAAATTCCGCTTCTACGACTTTAGTTCATTAGCTCCTGGGAAAGTAGGACTCACAGGAACTTTGACGGATACTTGGAGCAGGTGTAAGAGTCTAAGCCCCTTGTATTCATCATCGTAAGAGTGATTGCGACGCGCGAACGAAAGTGCGCACTCATGAACGCTGTATACGGGTACAGGATTGTGTCTAATGAAAAAATAACAAAAAACCGAACGGTGACGAACCGCTCGGTTTTCTAACTTGGCGCCTCTGCCGGGAATTCAGGGGCTTTGATAGATAAGGAAAAAAATCAAAACTTTTTGGTTATCCATCATTGTATCCATCATCCCAATGCGATACGAAATTTTGTTGATCTAAGTCACGTTTTTATGACATTTTTGAGAGCAGGGATGGCGATCCGAGCTGGCTCTCATTCCGTATCAGAACGGATGTTTCCAATGAACCGATTGTTTGTTGAGGGTCTCATTGGAGGGAATGGAGGCGGGAAGTAAGCGACAGCGAAAAAGGAAAGTACCATCCTTAGGGACGAGGTGATGAATTTACACCTGCGACCGGAGTCAGACTGAACCACGTAGTTCTCTCACGGACGATGTTGTCTGGCAAGTAGTTGATTCAGTGAGAAAAAGCATCCGCTATGTCGAAATGTTCGATAAATCGTTAGAAAACAAAGGGTTCCGACTCTATTTAGAGAGGGTTTTGTGCTGGGTCTCGAAAAAAATTGCGAGTTTTCCCCTTTTTTCGACCGTTTTGCATAACTCAAAACGACCAAAACGCATAAACTGAGAACATTGCAGAAACCGGAAAAGTCACATGAAAGACGCTCTCAATCGCTCAGGGTCTGCTGGCAAAAAACAAACGGAAAAGACCTACAACCTGGATTTCCCTGAAAACCATCCTTCGGACGAGGCGTCGATGGCGAGAGCGCGGCGCGCTCGTCTCTGGCCGCCTCGAGAAGTGGAAGCCGCCAAGCGCTGGGTGGAAGAACCGTTGGCGGCTGCGCTTGAAAAAGCCGCCGCAGGCGACCGGCGCACGCTCATTGTTCTCCACGGGCCGCGCGGCGCGGGTTTCCCGGAGGTGTTCGCACAGGTGCTCCCGGGCGTCTCGTCGGCCAATCTTGACGACGAACATGCGCGGCTGGATGCCGAGGATGCGCCCGTGGGGTTTTTGGAGCGCCATGAAGACGTGTCGGTTCTGCTTTTGCGAAACGTGCACCGTGCGCCCCGCTTTTTGTCTTATTTACTGGAGACGGCGGGAAGCCCGCACTCAAGCGCTCCGAGGCGCGGCCCCAAGACAATCGTTGTGAGCGCAACGGCCGATGTGCCGCTACTATCCGAACAGCCCGACAACCCTTACGTTGTACGCCTTCGCCTGCGCACGCTTGCTCAGGGCGAATTGACCGGGATCAATGCCGACTTTCCCGAACGGCTGACGGTTTTGGATTTTCCTGCGCAGCTCTCCTACGACGAAAGCAATCGGGATCTGGCCTTGGAGATTGCCATGCACGGCGGCTATCCGGTCGGTCGACTCGGAACGGCCGACCAACGGCACGACTTTTTCCACGACCTCATCCGCAAAGTGTGTGCGGCGGATCTCAAAACGGTGAGCAGCGTCAAAAACCAGATGACGCTGCGCAAGGTCTACCGCATGGTCGGGGCTGCCTCGGGCGAGGTGCTCAACTACACGAAAATCGCCGAAACGCTTGATATCGGACGGCCGCTTGTGCGGCGCTGCGTGGAGGCGCTCGAAGCGCTCTACCTGATCGAGCCGATTGCCGTGTGGCCGCAGGCAGAGGCCTTTGAGCGAAGCGTTCGGAGCGAACGCTATGTCGTGACGGACTCGGGGTGGCTTTGCGGACTGCTCGGCTTTTGCGATGTGGACCCCTGTACCCTTCCAGAGGGGTCGTTCGGAATTGTCAGGCGTTTGATCGCAGGTTGGACTTGGGCGCAGTTTGCCGCCATGACGGACAATCGAGACGATTGGAAACTCTGGCAGTTTGCCTTGCGCACCGGCGTGTCGGTCGAGTTGCTCCTCGAAAATCAACGCACGGGAACGCTCTTGGCGATCGAAACGTCGCCGCGCGAACGGGCTTGCGCCGAGGACTTTGCCAATCTCAATAAGTTCCGATCGCTTGTCCCCGATCGGGACGTTCGCTGTCTGCGGCTTTACTGCGGCCAGAGCGTGCAGCGGTTTGACGGGATCGGGACGGCCGTGCCGCTCGCGTTTTTGTGGAGGTAAAGCGATTGTCTTCTAGACAATAAGCGGGCGCTGTATCCGAGGCCCGGTCCTACCTCTGCATTTTTTGCTTGGTACCAATTGGTTTATGTCAATTGCGACTTCTGGCTCGATAACAAATCCGCCGGCAATGCATCGCTGCAAAGACCGGCGGATTTCGCCTGTTTCGTTTTAGAAGAGGTAGTTCATACGTCCTGAGACAGCCCAGGTGTCGTAGGTCTTGCCGCCGGCCGTGCGTTCAAGATCGAGCTGGAACGAAACGTTGTTGTTCCAGTTCATGTAACCGCCGATGCCGAACGTAGCCCAGGTATCGCTGTTGCCCCAAGTCACGTCGATGGTTGACTGTGCATCACTGAAGCGGGCATCCTGACCGTCGGTGAACTGATGCAGAACATCGGCACGAGCGTAGACCTGACCGGTTTTGTTCGTTCCTTCGAAGATCTTGCCGAAGCGCAGACCGGCTCGGCCGATGACGCTTACCTCACTGTCGGCTTCAGCCCGAAGACCTGTATTGGTACGGTACTCGTAATCTTCAAGATAGGCAGCTTGGATTTGCAGCTGCGGTTCAATGAAGATGTTATGTTTATCCTTTAAGTTGAAGCCATATTCGACAGATACGGCGGCGTAGTTCTGATCAAAGTCGCCGTTTGTGCGGATGCTGCCCTCTCGGCTGCTGGTGTTGAAGTCGTTTCCGACCATACCGAGACGGCCGACAAAGTCCAGATAATGTGAGCCGAACGTAAGCGTGTCGTAGGCGGAGACTTCATAGCGCTTCAGATCGCCTGAACCCTTGATGTCCATAAAGTCCGTACTGCCGTCGGTGTAGGAGAAGCTCACGCCGAAACGGTTGTCGGGCGACGTTGCTCTTTCGTAGCCCAGATAGATGGTCGTTAAATCGGCCTTATAAAGGCTTTCGGCACCGGCTTCACCGTATTGGAGCCGAACCCATAAACCGTCGTTGCTACCGTCCTGGAAAACAGCATCTTGCAGTCGACGATCGCGCCGATCCATGCGCACGGCGGCGTCGTAGCTGGCAAAGCCGACGGAGCGCATGCCGACGGCTGCTGCCGACTCCGAAATAGACAAACGGTTGATGAACCAGTGAGTGCCGCCGATGTAATCGTTGATGTCGAAATCGGTGAACGTGCCGCCTTCCTTATCCTTGCCGTAATAGTCTTCCACGAGATCTTTCAATGTTTCGGAATTACTCTCATTGACTTCTTCTGAACCGATTTCAAGTTCGTACTCGTAGAGAGATTCGTTGTAGATGTTCTGTTTGTCGGCAAAAGTTACCCTCTCATCGGCTCCGTCTGCCACCAACGCAAAGCTGAGCCGGTTTTCGTTTGAAACGGAGGCAAGATCCCCTGGGCGATACGGCTCAATGAAATGTGTGCTTGTTCCTCCCTCCTGACTCGACGACTCAATGAAGATCATGTCGCTTTTGCTCTGATCGTCGGAATTCAGGTCCAGACGGAAGATCCCGTTGTTGCCTTTCAGATCACCGATGCGGACATAGTCATGACGGTAACTTGCTAAGTCGGACCACAGCCCCGAAAGACTTTTACCATCCTCATTTTTAAGGGAGGACCAGGTGTTTTGAATATCCTCGTCGTACAAGTTGACAATGCCGCCATTGTTCAAGGTGATTTTGCTGACGCGCTTTGGTGTGGAAGTGATGCTTACTTCGGCACCACTTTGAGTTCTATTAAATATCTGTTCTTCGCCAAAATATGACCACTGAGCGCCATTCTCAAAAATTAAATCAATAGACTCTGAAACTGTTTCGTTACCTGTGAATCCTAGGTCGTTTAGTTTTTGATCAATTTGATTTTTTGCAATAGTATACAGAATATCGTTGTTTGCAATATAGGGTGGCAGGAGATCTTTGTGATTTCTCGATAATAATTTATTTATGTCATCTGTATTATTTATTGTTAAAGTTTGTCCGAGGTAAGTAATAGTTATATTTTTTATATTTTGGAATGTTTGTTCGTCGCCAAACCAGTAGGAGTCTGCTCCGGAGAAAGTTGCATAGACTGAAGCCCCTTTTGTTCCGAAGTCTACATCCAATGTATCAATGTTTCCGACTATCCGATTCTTAGTCGAATGTAAAGCAATGGCACCACCGAGTTTGGCAGAGATAACATCAGGTTTCGCTGCAATTGCCCAAAGCTCTGTCTCGGTTTCGGTATTACCTACGGTTATCTCGGAGCCTTTTATGATGGAGTACAGAACATTTGTTCCGTATATCCCGCCAACGTCTTCCACAGCATGAATCTTGACATTTCCAGCAAGATTGATGGTGCCAGTTGAAGTATCAAACTTGCTACCGGCTGTAATGGCTAACGTACCTTCAGGGGTTATACCTTCTTTGGTGATGGTATTGGAATTGATGCAGGTGTCACCCGTAATCGTGAGCGAGGCGCCATTTTTTACAAGAATGGCATATTGATCTTGTCGGCTGATGGGGGTGAAATCAGGAAGGTTGATTGAATCGAAAGAATGATCACCGGAAGTGAAATAAATGCGGTAACGGGTATCTCCCGTCTCTTCTGTTTCACCATGCTCATTCAAATAATTTTGGTCGATGGTTTCTCCAACTGAACCGTGAACAGTTCCGCTACAGAGGATCAGAGAAATGGTGGCGGCAATGATTGTTTTAGTATGAATATTAATTTCGGGGGCAAATCTCATTTTTAGTCCTTTGGTTTTTCTATGATTAAAGTCAAAACGAAAAGTTTGTATTTAAAAGTTGATAAACTTATTTGAAATAAAATTCAGGGACAACTTAGGAGACCTGAACGCCGTCAAATATTAACCGAAATCGGTTGGCTCTTCAGGAATAAAGGGGAAAAGCTAGGGTTTCCCTGATCCCATTCCAAACGAGCTCCCAACCTTGCTTTACTCGCAGGTGCTTGTAGCGAATGCCGGGGAAGGCTCCCATCCCGAACTCCCGGTTAACTGATCCACATAACGTTTGAATTGGATCAAATAACCACGTTTTAGTCTGTTTAACCCCATGATTTTGTTAGAAATAAAGTTGTGGGGTTTTTCTTTTTCATGTAAAATGATCCCTATCTAATTACTGGTGATCTTTAATCATGAGAACCGCAAACAACGACCGTTGGCACTTCACTGTCCAAACCTTCCCGTCGTTGCTCCAAGCGCTACGTCGGGCGCTTGACCAACGATGGTCGTGTCAACATCAGCGATAAATTTGCGAAAGATTTTCCGGAATATTCACAGGGAGACTTCTATTACGGAGCCGACAAGGAACTTGTTGATGAAGCCACTTATCGACATGATTTCCCGGCAAAAAACGTTTCGGATACAACTGAGGACAACGCTGAAGACGACACGCGCAGCGCCGGTCTGACTTGGGCTATTGAACAGATTGCCATTGACAGCGGCTTGCTCGAAGATCTCACCGCCGTCTTCAAACAAGACGCCCGAGATCTTTTGCATTTGGCGATTTATAAACTCGATGGCGGACGTTCCATGGCTGCCTATGACGATTGGCGTCGCAGTGTTTATTTGCGCCAGGCTCGTTGTCTGAGCAGTCAGCGTATCAGCGAAGTTTTGAGTCGGGTAACGCAAAAACAATTCGGAGACTTCTTTTGTCTGCGCCACAAACGGAAGCTCGGTGAAACTGATTCAGCCGTCCATTACGCCCTGGACAACACATCAATTTCAACTTACTCGGAGACGATCGAAGATGCGACCTTCGGGCATGCCAAGCGTGATCCACAACTCAAGCAGATCAACTACACGTTCGTGAGCGATCAGAAAACAGGCGATATTGTGTTTGCTCACACCTATGAAGGCTCCATCAACGATGTTGTGGCTTTAAAGGAAGTGCTCTACCACATGCAAAGCGCCGGTCTCGATTTGGAAAAAGTCGTTCTGGTGACCGATCGAGGGTATTGCAGTCTGCTCAATGTTCAGAAGATGCTCAACTTGAATTTGAAGTTCATTCAAGGCGTACGCCTGACCGAAGACAGCATCAAACGCAATTTGGATCGCTATCGCGAAGCTCTCCGGGATGTCAGTTTCTATGACGCTGACTTGAATGTCTATGCTCGTTCAATCAAAGAGCCTTGGACCCAAAATGCGGACACTGGGCGGGTGTATTGCGATGTTTTTCAGCACCTCTACCGCTTCCCCGGCGAAGACGAAGCAGCCATGCGCAGCATTGTCACGGAAGTCAATGCTGTTCTGGATACTTTGGCCAAAGGAAACAGTGTTGCTCCCGATACTTGGCGCAATTGTCAGCGTTTCCTTCGTTGTTCCAAAGATAAGAAAACCTGGACAAGAAACGATGAGGCAATCCGTCGAGCGATTCGATATGCCGGGACTTTTGTCATTCGAAGCAATGTGCAGGCCGATCCGTTCAGGGCACTTGAGGCTTATCGGATGCGTAGCGTCGTTGAGATGGATTTTGAGCAGTTCAAAAACTGGGGCGACGGTGATCGGCTGAGATGCACCCAAAGTTCTTATTTGGGCAAGCTCTTTATCTGCACTATTGCTACGTCACTGCGTTTGATGATGCTCAGGCGTGCTCATGACAACGAATCGGCTGAAGTAAAAATTCCTTTCAACTCAATGGATTGTCTGATGGCGAAACTGCGCTCCCTGAAGGCCGATAAGCGCAGAACTGCCAATGCTTGGATTCTGAGAGCCATAAGCAAAAAGCAACGAGAGTTGCTCTCGTTGCTTTCTGTTGATCTTCCCCCGAAGGTTCTCCGTTAGGGATCATTTGATCGGGAGTTCGGGTCCCATCAGTTTCAGAGCAAAATACTCGAAGTCACGAAAGCCATAGGCCACCCGCTTAATAACTTTGGCTGTATTGTTGGCGCCTTCGAGCATGTTGGTTCCGAACCTCACCACACAAGCAGCCGCAATGCCATCGGCGCGCCGACTCAACAGCTTGCCAAACTTGCGGATATCGTCAAAGCCATGATCGTCGGCGATTGCTTCGCACAGCTCAATGCACTCGTTGAGCATGTGCAAGGCGCTTTGCTCAGTACAGGCCGTCCAGACAGCTTTTAGCTTGGCGGTAAAGGCGTAGAGGTCGGCAAAGAGCTGGTTGTTTTCGCGCAGCTGTCGTAAACGTTCCTGTCTGCCTGGGGAAAGAAGCTGCGGATCAGTTATGACAAGCCATTCTGCATTTCTCACGGTTTCAAGAGCGACGGCCTTTGCTTTTTTATGCTCTGGCCGCTTGCGCTCTTTGGCCGACAGACTGCGATAAGCCAGAACTGCTTTTTTAACGGAAAACACTCGCGCAGCGGCCAATATTTGCTTGTTAAGCAGCCGCATCACGTGGAAGCGGTCGTAGGCAAGCTTGGCGCTCGGCAGGTTGTCCTTAACCAGCTTCGGGTAGGCGGCATTCATATCCACCGAAACCGACCGGATTTGCTTATCGACCCCGAGTTCTTTCAAGCGATCGAAGAACGGTTGCAGATCGACCTGTCGTTTTCCTTCGACGACATGGATGATGGCCCGATCGTCAAGATCCATAACGACCGTAGCGTATTTGTGCCCCTTGTGAATACTGATCTCATCAATGGCTAGGCGTTGAACACGGGACAGATCCTTTTGTCCGCCGTGAGCAAGCTGCAGCGCGGCCTTGTCGAGCTCCTTGATCAACGCCCAGTCGAGGCCGGTAATGCGTGAGACATCTTCAATGCTGATCCGGTGCCTCAAGAGCTTCTGAACAAAAGCGCCCAGCTGCTTGCTGATCAAATGACCGGGCAAAACCCATTGCGGCCGCTCTTCGGTCTTTGTACAGCCACATCGGCAGCGCAGCCTTCTTGAAGGAACGACTACTTTGATGGGGCTGCCGGAGGCGATATCCCAGTCGTTGATGTAGAGCTTGCGGTCACGGTCTTTCCAACGGTTGCAGTAGGCGCCGCAGTTGGGACAAATCACGCCGTCAAGCAAGGGCTTGAGCACAAGCACGCCCAGAGACTGCGTTTCTTCATTGTTGCGGTACGAAACCAGGCTGTAGCCGGGATAGCGACTCATGAAGTAAGCATTGGCAGCATCCGGAGCTTGGAGATTTGAGCTGTTAACAGGTACACTGACGGCCACGGCATCCTCCCTTGGTTTGTTTTGTAGCTATCTCAAATCTAGCAGGGGATGCCGTTTTTTATTGCCTGCTGTGCCACAAAAGTTGCCGCAGGCTCAAGACGCAGACTTATCCACAGCCTCGGCCGCTCAGGCTACTCACTGGGCCGTAGGCCGAGGCTGTGGGTAAGTCGTACATGGGGACAAGAATGAAATCGGGCGCCGGCTTTAGCCATGGTGCCCGTTCAAAAACGTGGGGTTGGGTTAACCATTAGGTTTCCCCATTTTTCTCGATGAACCAAAAAACCGAACGGGTGCGAACCGCTCGGTTTTCTAACTTGGCGCCTCTGCCGGGACTCGAACCCAGATCTAACCCTTAGGAGGGGCTTGTTCTATCCAGTTGAACTACAGAGA